>Ga0214921_10003301_pt1 | contig 24896 bp, 22 predicted proteins | sample LL1505_MetaG_FD_177992 | JGI IMG/M metagenome (GOLD analysis project Ga0214921, IMG submission 177992) | Freshwater microbial communities from Lake Lanier, Atlanta, Georgia, United States - LL-1505 | ecosystem: Environmental > Aquatic > Freshwater > Lake | place: USA: Georgia | collected...
CCCACCAGGCTGTAAGCGCTGGTATTGTTTTGCAACCATTGCTCTGACAGTACTGCGCTTTGTTGTGCAGGATGGAAGTCGGCTTTTTTGTAGGCCTTCCAATGGCCAATATTGCTTCTAAACAAACCATCTTTGCTGAGCAACAACTGGTAGCCGCTCTTCCATGTACTGAGCTTGAACAAGCTGCCATCGCGCCACAGATTGTGCATGGTTTGCAACATGACATCGGTGATGAAGGTCACGGTCACATAGTGAAAAATGCGAATGCGCCATTCTTCATTGCCGCCCAGTGCTTTGTAGACGTCAAAGGCGGTGCAACGGTGCTCGGCTTCTTCGGCGGCATGCCATTGCCACATGGTTCTGAGGCGAGGCTCTGTGCCTTCAAAAATTTCTGAGTGGCTTAAGAGCCAGTCGGCAAAGATGTCTGTGAAGTGCTCGGTGGCTGCAGTGGCTGCCAATTGCTGACGCACGTTTTGATGCGCATTGGCCTTGATGCGCTTGGCTGAGCGCTCAGCTATTTTGTTTTGAAAACCTTGCAATTCAATGTGGCCATTGAACAAAGCATGAATGCGCCGGTGGGTGGCCTCTTGACCAATGAAGCCTTGAACTTCGGCCGCAAATTTTTCGCGCATGGCAGGGTCCATTTGTTTGGCACCTTCACGCACGGAGTCAATGAAAAATTGCTCACCAACAGGAAAGCTCATTGACAGAGCATTGAAGAAAGCTGACTTGAAAGCGTCGCCACCACACCAGCGTTGGTCAAAAGGTGTTGTGAGGTCAACCAATAATTTTCTAACTGCAAGTTCAGACATGAGGCTCTTTCAGGGGGCACCGAGGGTTTTGGAGGGCTTTTCGGTATTCGCTTATTTTGCTATATTTTCCATACATTCATGTATGTATCTTTTACATCCCTGTATTTAAAGGGTTTTTCTCTGATTTAGAGCAAGGTCTTCAAGGTTTAACATACAAGAAAATGAATCCCACCTTTTTGGGCTGTGCATGTTGAAGAAAATTGTCATTGCTTTTGGATTGCTCTTTGCAGCTTTGGTGTTGGTGGTGGGCGGGCTTTATGTCAAGGGCGGCCAAGCCGAGGTACTTCTGTGGGTGGTCAAAATCTTTTTAAGAGTGGAGCATGAACCTAACAGGGAAGTGACCTGGGCCATTCCAACGGGTAAACCAGCAAGTCCTCAAGCCAATGCGGCCAGTGCGGCCAGTGCGGGCATCAAACCACCCAATGTCATTCTGATTGTGGCCGACGACTTGGGCTACAACGACATCACTTTAAACGGCGGTGGCCTGGCAAAAGGCACTGTGCCCACGCCCCATATCAACAGTTTGGCGCAGCAAGGTGCCAACTTTGAAACCAGCTATTCTGGCAACGCAACCTGTGCACCCTCCCGAGCCGCCATGATGACTGGCCGGTATCCCACTCGTTTTGGATTTGAGTTCACGCCAACCCCCAAGCAGTTCATGAAAGTCATTGGCCACTACAAAGGCCCTAACCAAGTCCATGACGCCATCTATCACGCCGAGCGTGAAAAAGATCTCATTCCCTACGAAACCATGGGCCTGCCACGCTCAGAGATTACGCTGGCCAAGTTGCTCAAAGGGCAAGGTTATCGCACCCTGCACGTGGGCAAGTGGCATTTAGGAGACTCTCCTGAATTTAGAGCCTACGAGCATGGCTTTGATGAGTCTTTGTCCTTCCCCCATGCCAGCTCGCTTTACTTGCCAGAGAAAGATCCCAATGTGGTGAACGCTCAGCAATCGTTTGACATCATTGACAGATTTCAATGGGCGGCTGGTAGCTATGGCATGCGCTTTAACAAAAGCGAACTCTTTAAGCCTCGACGTTATGTGACCGACTACCTGACTGACGAAGCTGAAAAAGCCATGGAGGCCAATCGACATCAGCCCTTCTTCTTGTATTTGGCCTACACCGCGCCCCACACGCCCTTGCAAGCCACCAAAGAAGACTATGACGCACTGTCTCACATTGAAGACCACACATTGCGTGTGTATGCCGCCATGGTTAGAAACTTAGACCGCAACATTGGCCGGGTGCTGCAAACTTTGAAAGACAAGGGCCTAGAAGACAACACCATTGTGATTTTTACCAGCGACAACGGTGGCGCTCACTATGTGGGGCTCGAGGGTTTGAACAAACCCTACCGGGGATGGAAGGCCACGTTTTTTGAAGGCGGTATTCGTGTTCCCATGTTCATGCGCTGGCCAGCCGGCATTCCAAAGGGCGTGAAGCCGCAACTGCCCGTCAATCACATGGATATTTTCACAACGGTTGCCGCTGCCACAGGCGCCAAGATGCCCACCGACAGGCCAATGGATGGCATCAATTTGTTGCCCCAAATAGCCAAGCCCAACGACAAAGGACCTGAGCGTTCCTTGTTTTGGCGAACCGATACGTATCGGGTCATTCGAAAAGGCGATTGGAAATTGCAAGTCACGCAAAACCCCCGAAAAGACTGGCTCTATCACCTGGCAACAGACCCCACTGAGAAAGTCAATTTGGCCACCCAAGAGCCCGCCAGAGTGGCCAGCATGAAGATGGAGTTGGAGGCGTTCAATGCGACGCAAGTCAAACCCAGTTGGCCTTCAATGGCCGAGGCGGCCATTGGCATTGATAAAAATCTTCGCCAAAAATCTTTGCCAACTGACGAGTACATCTACTACGGCAACTGAAGACAGCGTGGCTTAGTTGGCGCGAATAAATTCAACCAAAGCTTGCGCCACTTCTTCCCCTTTGTCTTCTTGAACAAAGTGACCAGCACCGCGAATTTGGGTGTGGTTTTGATGGGCCGCACCTGGCACTGATTTTTGCCACATGCGCTCGCCCCCTTTGGTCACAGGGTCGCGGGTGGCAAACAAAGTGATGAAGGGCTTGGTCCATGCTTTGTACATGTCCCACGCCCGCTCGTTGGCTTCGCGCGCAGGGTTGCTGGGGTGAATGGGCACCAGGGTTGGAAATACTCTGGCACCCACTGCATACCGAGCATTGGGGTAGGGCGCATCATAGGCGGCCACGGCAGCATCGCTCAAGCCTTGTGCGCAACCCGCGCGCACAATTTTGCCAATGGGAAACCAGGGGCTGTACATGGCAAAGGCGCGCCAGATGTGAAATGCCCTTGGAATCTTTTCTTTGCCAGTGGGCAAGCCACCATTGCTCAGCGCAATGCGTGCAAAACGCTCTGGCATTTCGGCCACCATGCGAAGGCCAATGAGGGAGCCCCAGTCTTGGCAAAACAAGGTGATGTCTTTGACATCAACCGATTCAAGCCAAGCACTCATCCACTGCACATGATTTTCGTAGGTGTAGTCGGAGCGCCTCGTGGGTTTGTCTGTGCGGCCAAAACCCACTTGATCGGGTACCAACACACGCATGCCCGCATTGACCAAGACCGGAATCATTTTGCGATAAAGAAATGACCACGCCGGCTCTCCGTGCATCAGCAGCACCACGGGGCCATCTGTGGGGCCTTCGTCAATGTAGGCAATGCGCAAGCCCCCAATTTCGGCGTAGTGAGGTTGGTATGCAAAGTCGGGCAGGTTCTGAAATCTATCCTCAGGCGTGCGAAGGAAGTTTTGAATGTGGGGGTGCTGGCGCATTTTGGAGTCAATTTTGAAATGGATTAAAAACGTGAACTGGTCTGGATGCTTTTTTGGCCTGCAGGCAGACTTAAAACATCACCATCCTTGGCCACTTGAATTTTTCCCTTGAAAGCCTTGTCGGTGCCTTTCAAGAAAACATCGACCAAGCCCGGAAGGGGCAAGGGCGGTGCAATGTGGTGAAGCATCAAAAACCCAACCTCTGCTTTGCTTGCAATTTGCGCGGCTTCTACGGGCGAGGTGTGGTAGTTGGTAATGTCTTTCATCAGTTGTTCAAGCTTGTCGCGCTTGGCATCATGAGCGCCCTCCTGGAGCAGCTTCATCATCTCCATGGACATGGCTTCGTGAATCAGCACATCGACACCTTTGGCTTCGCGTTCTACATGCACTGAAGGGGTGGTGTCGCCACTGATCACGATGCTTCTGTCTTTGTATTTGATTTTGTAACCCACTGCCGGATGAATGGGCGCATGCGATACGCTGAATGCATATATTTGGGTGTCTGGGCTTTCAAATACCAAGGTGGCTTTGTCATCTTGCAGTCCAAATGTTTGGGGCACAGCGCCAAAGCCACTTTGAGGCAAAACAGCTTCGCCATGATGCGCCACACGATAGCCTCGGTCTAGGCTGTAGGCTTGCATCAAGCCGTTCACCACAGTGGCCACACCTTCAGGTCCGTGCACATTCACGGCTTGGGTGTTGGAATTGGACACCCAGCGTTGAAGCAACAATTCGCCTAGGCCATCAATGTGGTCAGAGTGAAAGTGCGTCAGAAAGATGCCCTGAATGTTGCCGGCATTGAAGCCCATTTTGTTGATGTTGCGCGCACTGGTGTTGCCTGCGTCAAACACAAAAAGTTGTTGGCCAGCTATGACCAAAGTGCAGGGGCCACCGCGCTTGTCATCCGGCATGGGAGAGCCTGCGCCACACACGGCAATGTGCAGACCATCGGGAAGATCTTTGAGCGGGTTACTGCCCATGCGCTGAGCTGTCACACGCTTAGCCACCATCAAGCTGACTGGTTCCCGAAAGACATACAAGCTGCCAGCCAAGAGCACAAGCACCATCAGGGCTGAGCCCAGTTTTCCAATTCGCATGTTCAAACTCCAAAAATTCGGGCCAATCGAACACCAAAGCCTTGAATCCACGGAGAGACATATCTCAACTTAGGTCGTGAGGCTTCAGACGCTTTGACAATTTGTTTCACAATGCCCTGGGTACTTCGCGCTTCCAACAATTTGAACGTGGCACGTTCTTGTTTTTGCATTTTCTCGGCTTGGTGTGCAAAGTAGGATGAGCTTCCCATCCACTTGTATTTGCTGTCAGTCATGGCTTGGTTGAAGCCGGTGTGAATGGCGCCAGGCTCAATGAGCGAGATGTGAATGTTTTTTTGAAGCTGGTCCATTTCGGCGCGCAGGCCAGCCCCCGCAGCGGAGAGTGCAAATTTACTCATGCAGTAGGGCATCAGAAAAGGCATGGGGACTCTGCCTGCAATAGAGCTCACCATCAGCACCGTCCCTTTTTCGCGCCGTATCATGCCGCGCAAAGCAATTTGGGTGAGCTCAAGGGTGCCAAACAAATTGACTTCGAAAATTTGTCGAACGCGTTGCATGTCCACTTCGGCCAAGGAACCCGATTCGCCCATGCCAGCGTTGTTGATCAAAACATCGATGGCATAGGGCTCGATGAGCTGTCTGTCGGCTTCCAAGGTGATGTCAAGCTTGAAAACTTCCAAAGCTGTCCCTTGCTTGTGAGCCGCCATGCTGAGCGCTTCCGCTTGGGCCAGCGTTTGGGTGGTGGCCAGCACACGGTGCCCTCTGCCAGCCAAGGCCAATGCAGCGTCCTTGCCGATGCCAGAGCCCGCGCCAGTGATCAAAATGGTTTTTGACATGCAAAAGTCGATTCGTTAAACAGAAGACACATAAATGCGCGACAGACGGTCCATCGAGCACCAGTAAAAATCGCGTTGCCAACCAACGCTTGGAAACACCACACCCTGCATGAGGCCGCCGGTTTTCACTCGCGCTTTTTCTTGGCCTGTTTCAATGTCCAACACAAGCACTTGCTCGTTGAAGCGGCTGTAGTCATTGACGCACATTTCGCCTGTGTTGGCAAACAGCAGCAAGTGGCTGGCTGCACCAAGCTGTTCATGGTGCCAAAGCGGTTTCAATTCAACATCGTGTTCATTGCCATTTGGACTTGCGTGAATTCTCCAAGCACGCAAATGTCGGTTTGCAGAGTCATAGCCCACCACAATGCGGCGTTTGAAGTCGATCAAGGGCGGGTTCGTCACGCTGCCATGGGGCAAGCCACTGACCTCCCAGCTTTGATGCGATTGCGCGTTGTGCAGTGAAACTCGAAGGAGGCGATTAGGGGCTTTGTGAATGCCAGCACCCAACATGCTCATGAAGTAATTGTGCTTGCCATTGTCCATGAACCATCCGTGCTCGCCATCAAGCACCATGTCCCAGCCATAGCTCTGGGGTGAGTCTTGCAGGTAATGAAACTCCCAATGGGCATCGCGAATCAATTGTTGCGAAGCATCATGCCAGTGGAATCTGAACACGCGGCTGACGCCCACCACATACACCGTGTTGCCATGGGCGCTCAAACGGGCAATCGAAGCTTCAGGGCAAAGCACATCGTTGCTGGCTGCTTTGAAGCTGTCTGGGTCAAGGGTGGTGAGTTGAGCTGGACATGTGTCAGACAGATTCTTGGTGACCAGCAAACCGTTGTCCAGCACCACAAAACTGTTGTACGGCTCATTGAGGGGTAACTCATGCGATGCCACCGGTTGGCATTGCCTGTTCAGTTTGTGGGCATAGCGGCCGTAGACCACCATGATGTGTCCGTTGGCATGGATCGCCATGCCGCCCGGCCACATGGGCCCACCGGCTAGCCATGGCGAACATTCAAGCGTTTCAAGCGTCACAGGGTCGATGCGCGATACTTTTGCTTGGGTTGCCAATCCCAAGTAGGAACGAACTGCAGAATGTGTCAGAAGAAACACTTCGCCAGGCGCACCCAAGACGGTCATGGTCGACATTTGCGTGCGTTTGGAAGTACACGCCAGTTTCATGCCGACCTGCAAATCTAAGCAAGCCGTGTTGTGCGGTGTTTGAAGCCTTGCAGGCCCTGCGTCTTCGCAAGGCCAAGGGCTGTCAAAGTAAGCAGTTGATGGCATGGGGCTGGCTCAAGCGGCAGCTTGAATAAGAGCGCGCTGTTTGCGCCGACGCCAAAGCCAAAAAGTGCCCAACAAAAGAAATCCTAGGATGCCGATCAGATGCACCTTGTATCTAGGCCAGTAAACAAACACCAGCGAGTTGATGATGACTTGTTGAATGGGGTCGTAGCCAGATGGCATTTCAAGCACGCCATTGGCTTTGGCCCATTTGGCGTAGTCTTGTTGCATGCTCAAAAACAGATCTGGCAGCTCTTGCTGTAGGTCTTGAGTTTCACCAGGGTCTTTGACGATGTTGAACAAATGCCATTGGCCATCGCCAACCGGTGCCAAGTTGCTCAGTAATTTGTAGTCGCCTTTGAACAGAGCGCGGTTGCCAGACAACTCGTAACCCAGTATTTCATCGGGCCCCCGAACTCTTGTTGCATCGCCAGTGATGACGGGCATGAGGCTGTGTCCGCTTAAGGGGTAGATGGTCTGCCCTTTGTAGAGCGTGCCAGGATGTTGGACTCTGGCCAAGTCAAGCAAGGTCGGCACAATGTCATTCACGTGCGTGAGGCTGCCATGCACCTTGTTGATGGCAGTCTTTGGCAGATTGGGGATGCCCGAAATAATCAAGGGCACCCGGATGCCGCCTTCACCCGCAAAAAACTTGTAGGTACTCAAAGGCGCTGTGGCAGCACTTGCCCAATTGGGGCCAATGATGCTGAAGGTGCCTTGGCTACCGAGTCGATCGAGTTCGCGATTGTAATTTTGATCCAACCACCATTTGCCGACGGCCACCGCATAAGGGTCTGAAGCTTCTGCACCGTTGTCGGACAGGAACATAAAGACAGTTTGATCAAATTCACCCGTTTCTTTCAAGTGAGTGATGAGGCGGCCAATGTGAAAGTCCATGGCCTCTGCCATGGCGGCATAAACTTCCATGCGACGTGCTTGATAGGCTTTGTCTGATGCACTCAAAGAATTCCAAGCGACATGCGTTGAGGGCAAGTTGGCCATTTTGGAATGGGCGGGGACCAGCCCCAGCGCAATGGCTTTGTCGCGACGTTCATTGCGCAAGACATCCCAGCCAGCGTCATAGCGGCCTTTGTATTTGTCGATGAACGATTGGGGCGCTTGAACAGGGATGTGGTTGGCCTGAAACGCAATATAAGCAAAAAAAGGCTTGTCTGATTTGGCATCCGCTCGAAGGTACTCAAGCGTTTTGCTGATGTAAAACTCTGAGGAGTAAAACGTCTTGGGCATCTTGGCTTCTTGGCCGTTGTCATACCAATACACTTTGTCGGTCAGGTCCATGTACAACTTGCCTGTTTCCCAGTTGTCTGAACCGCTGTCGCCCATGACCAAGGACCGATCAAAGCCCCTGGCAGGCGGTAGATTGTGAGCTTCTTTGCCCACATGCCATTTGCCAGCCGCATAGGTTCTGTAGCCACTGTCTTGCAGCAAGCTTGAGACGGTCACCACTCGCTGATTGAGCACACTCAAGTACCCAGCGCGACCCACATGCGATTGAGGGATGGTTTCGCGCATATTGCCCACGCCATTGAGGTGATTGTCGACACCCGTGAGCAGCATGGACCTTGTGGGTGAGCAAGATGCGCTCACATGAAAATTTGAAAAACGTGTTCCAGATTGTGCCAACAGGTTGAGGTTGGGAGTTTGAATTTCACTGCCAAATGCACCCACGTCACTGAAGCCCCAATCGTCTGCCAACATCACCACAATGTTGGGTCGTTTGGCCCAAACAGGTGAGCAAACCAAAAGTGCCGCACCGATGCAAATGGCTAGCCAGGTTTTCAGGGGACTGCTTGAGATGGTCATGATTCAGGGTGTGGGGGAAAGATCAAACCGATCGTGCATGGCTTTTTCAATGACCCAGAATCGGTCTTGACCCCAGACGGCGGTGTCTTCAAATTTGAAGGAGGGAACTCCCCATAGACCTAGCGCAAAAAGTGCTTGTCGGTTTTGTTCTGCAACTGCGCGCCAATGCTGTTCATTGGTTTGGCTCTTCAAAATGTCTTTGGCGGCTTGCCAATTCAGCCCACACCGTTCTACGATGATCTTCAGATGGGCATCGGTACCCGCGTCCAAGCCCTCAGACCAAACGCCTTTCATGAAGGACATGACATAGGCCTCGGCCAGTTCGTGCATTTGAGCAAAAGGAATCAGGGCAAGCCCCCGCTCTGTGGGCTTGCCGACGGGGTCATTGAGGCGGCCAAAAGGCACGTTTTGAACAAATGCTTCACGCGCTGCATCAAGGCTGATGTATTTTCTTTTTTCAGCGGGTACGGGCAAGCCGCGCATCACCATGGGCAGCACATAGCGCAAGTTAATTTGCACGCCATGGTCTTTGGCCCATGGCAACAATTTGGCGCAACTGATGGCAGAGTAAGGGCTTCTGAATGAGAAGAAAAAATCAATGCCAGTCCCCTCAGGCACAAAGTCCAATGCTTGATATTGAGGGGTGAAAAAAAGTGGAGGGCGCGGGCCTCCATGGGTTCCATGAACTTGCGTTCCATGAGCTTTCTTTGAAAGACCCAATTCATGAAGACGGGCTTCTAAATGGTGCAGTCGGTCAATGCCCCAATACCATTCACCTTCATAGTAAATCACACCACTCAAATAGTGGCCCCATTTTTTGCGCAAGCGGTGTGAAGAGGTCAGTGAAGCCTGGCTATGGTTCACAGACGCCTCTGCACGCTTGGTGACACTTGCCGGTTGAAGTTTGTATTGATGCGCCAAGCGAGCTGCATCGAGTTGGCTATAGGCCTTCAGTTTGTCACGCTCAGGGACTGCAGAATCTTCTGGCGGCCCCACCAAGTGTTGTAAAACTGAAACTGCGTATCTGCTTTGCAAAAGGGGTATGGCTTGAGCCAACAATTGCGAGTAGGGATCTTCCAACTCATGAAAGAAATGCAAGACGTGCGGACGTTGCTGTGCGTTGCGTTTAAGTTCAGCCTTTTGTCGCAGCGCAAGAAGGCGCTTGCGAGATAAAAAAAGTTGGCTGATGACAGGCATCAGCCAACTTTTGAGACTTCTGAAGGCCATAGAAGTGAGGTTTGAAATTAAACCGCAACGACCTTAGGCATTCGAGCGCAAATTACCAAGCTTTGACCAAACGCAGTTGCAATGACTTGGCCACGATGGCGTTGCGGCCACCGAAGTTGTCGCTGTACTGCAAATTGATGCCAGCATCCTTGCCAGGCAACTTGTATGAAACAAAGGGTCCGACACCATTGGTTTTGTAACGGTTGCCGCCAGCTGGTGCACCAACACCGGTGTCATCAGAAATTTGTTGGGTTGTGAACACATTGACACCATACGCCCAATCACCACTGACTTTCACAACGCCGCCTTCGGCATAAATAAAGTTACCGCTTTTGTAGTCGGTGTCTTTGTTGCGTGTGTTGAAGCCGTAAGACACGCGACCGGCAATGGTCACGCCTGCATCCCAAGATGCGTCTGAGTGTTTGGGGTTGAGGTTGTAAGTAGCAGCAACACCTGGGCGCACAGTGTAGAAGTTGCCAAAGCCCGGGTTGGGTCCGCGATTCTTGTCAAACGAGCCTGTGGGGACAAACAAGGAAACGCCTGCGGCAACTTTCAGACGATCTTCATGACGCACCCACACAGTGGACAACTCGGCATCACCTAAGCCAGAAGTCTCAATGCTTTGGGCTTTGTTGGTGGCTCCGACACGCGCTTGAACTTGCGAATTGGCAGCGGCTGTGCCGGCATTGAGCTGTCCAACAATGGCTGCGCTCAAGGGGGGTGTGGTTGCGGCTGGTGTCAGGGTGCCGGCGGGTTGAGTGACCACGTAATCGCGCTTTTGTTGAATGAAGGGCACGTTGATGGCAAATGCAATATGACCGTTGCCATAAGTGCTTTCTGTCAAATAGCCGCCCACCAAATTAATTTGGGTTTGGTCTTGGTTGAATGCCAAGCTGCCTTTTGGAAAAGACACCGAGTAGGGCAAGGCAGGGTTGAGTTGAATGGGCGCAATAGGCGGTGGTGTCACATCGTTGCCGGATGCATCTGCAATTTTGTAGATCTGCAATTGGGTGAGGCTGGCAGTGCCAAAAAAGCCTGGTTTGTCTGCAGATGCTGCGATCTCGCCGCCAAATGCGCCGACCGGTGCTTGGCGGAATTTGTAACTTTCGGCAGCTTGTACGTTCAAACTGCATGCCAATAAAGAAACCCAAGGTAAGGTCGCAAGTACGAACTGGCGAGCTGTTACTTTGTGCAGGGGATGAGTCATGGGTGTCTCCATTAAATATGATTTGGATTCAGTACACATGTGTATTGACATTTCACTCTAGCACAGCAAAGATGAATACCAGTCTAGGGTTTTCGCTAGCGAGGGCTGTTTAATCGACGGATCTGGTGTGTTGCAAAATAGGACATGACGCTTATGGACCCACAACCTCAAAATCAAAAAAACAAAACAATGAGTTCAGATGGCGCACGTTTGACGCGTGACCATTGGCTCGACGAAGCCTTTCAAGCGGTTGTGGTTGGGGGTTTTGAAAATGTCAAGGTCATGGCACTGGCTGAAAAACTCAATGTCACGCGGGGCAGTTTTTATTGGCACTTCACTGACCATGCCGACTTGATTGGCAGTTTGTTGATGAGATGGAAATTAGCGCAACTTGAACTCGATGAAAAGTTGAAATCTCATCACAGTGGCAATCCCATCCAAGATCTTGAATTTGTGGTGGACGCTGCCTTTAACCAAGCTGGCTCAGAGCTTGAAAATCTTCGTTTCGAGCAAGCTTTGCGGGCCTTGAGTCATCTTCACAAAGAGGCGGCTCAGATGTTGGTCGAAGTTGATGCTGAACGCATGAACTTATTTGAAGCCAAATTTTTTGTCATTTTGAATGACCCCAAAAAGGCGCGTGATTTAGCAGCGCTTCTTTATTTGGCCATTGTGGGAGGCTACCAGGCGCTCAGTCGACCTGTGAACCCGCCCAATATCAGAGCTTATGTACAAAGTTTGATTTCAAACTATTTGGTCTTGAAGCAGGTCACTTGAGCGTTTTAGTCTAGTCTCTCTAGGGCGGGCATTTTCCATTGCCCATTCAGTGCCTTGTCCTCTGGCCAATACAAACGCGCATTGAGTAAAAACGGCGCGCCTGCTTGAACGGGCAGCCAATTGGCTGAGGCTTCTTTCTGAGCAGGGGGAGTGGCTTGCACCCAAAGGTCCAGAGAGCCATCTGCATTGAAGACCAATGGATCTCGATCACCGATGGCAAATCTTTGGATTGAATTGTCAATTAAAAATTCATCTGCCCCGTAAGCCGTGATGGACCAAAAAGCTTTCACGGGTGGCAGCGCGTTGGCCGCAAAATGCAACCGGTATCGGTGCTGGCCATTCAGGGGTTTGCCTTGATGGTCTAGCGCAGTGTTGGGGTAGAGCGCATCTTCTGGCAAGTTGGCGCCAAGTCCCACCATGGCCACCGCAGCGCGCGTGTTGTAGTCGGTGCCATAACGGCCTAAGTTCAAGGGCGGGGTAGACCAACTTCCATCTTGAGGTTTGGTGTTCAAGGCCTTCATGACGCGTTGGTTGGCAATCCATCGGCCGATGCTGAAACTCATGTGATGCAGCCAGTTGATGTTCACGGCTTGCCCAGGCCTCATTTCAACTTGGGCCAATCTTGCAAGCAATGGGGCATCTTCTGCCGCCGGTGGGTTGTTCACCATCAGTTGCATGAGCCGATTGAAAAAATCAGGGGTGCTCATGGCTTTCATTTGTGCGACTGGCGGCAGGGAAGGCTCTGAACTGGCTTGCCAAAGGGGTGCAACTGGTGCAACTGGCTTTTGAGAGTTAGGGTTTGACAAAGGCAAGCTAGAGGGTGAGTCCCACTTTGAAAGGCGAAGGCGGTTTTGCAATTTATGCACAGTTGCTAAATCGGCTGCGCCGTTGGTTTGCGTTCTGCCAATGAGCCAAACCAGGTCGGTAGGCGATCTTAAAAGTGTCATGCCCTCGGGCACCTTGCCGCGCCATTCGGGGCCCGTCAGCAAGTAGGTCGCACCTTGATTGCCCGAGGTTCTGCTGCCAGGAGATGCAAACACATGGGTCCATGCATCCATGAAAGGCATCAGCTCATAGCGCGTTTGATTGGCAGGCATTTCAAACACCCAGGGCCCCTGTTTCATGCTGATAAAGGCCGTGGTGTAAAGCGTATCGACATTGGGTCGAACCACATCTTTAAATTGGGCGTTTGGAAATTGCCTGACCAAGCGCAATTGATTTTCGGGCCCGATGTACTTCGCGCTGTGTGCACGCGTCGTCTCCATCATGACCAAAGGGTAGCCATACAAATAAGCTTCAGCGCCAAGGGCAATCTTGTCTTTGATGAGAAGCAACAAGGCAGCCAACAAGGCCACGAAGACCAAAGCCGACAACAGGATGCGTTTGGCAAGGCTCATGGCTGATAGATGGTTCGAAAGCCCAAATGGCTCACGGCCAAATCTTCTTCTTGCGCTTGCCTGGAACCTGCGCGGTAGCGCATGCAGTAATTGGGTGCACACAAAAATGAACCGCCTTTGATCACGCGCGACTGAGGGCTTGAGTTGGCTTGAAGCGTTTTAAAAATAGGAGGTCTTTGCGCTTCATCAGGGTCGAGTCCTTGGTTGGCGCTACCGCCCTTGCTGCTGATTGTGGATCTGTCGGCCACAAACACATCCGCCGTGAGTTCCCACACATTGCCAATCATGTCGAACAGGCCATAGGCATTGGGCGCATAGCAAGCCACGGGGGCTAAGCCTGCAAAGCCGTCTTCGCTGGCGTTGGCCATTGGGAAGACACCTTGCCAAGTGTTGGCACTGGCAGGTTGGTCGTGCTGGCCCGGTAATTCCTTGGCGCCGGCGCGTGCTGCCCACTCCCACTGTGCTTCGGTTGGCAAACGATGGCCCTTCCATTGGGCGTAGGCTTGAGCATCTTCGAAAGTGATGTGCACCACTGGAAATTGGCCGTAGTTGTCCAAGCTGGAGCCCGGCCCTGCCGGGTGCTGCCAACTTGCGCCTGGAACGTATTGCCACCACTGCCGCGGGTCATCGCCGTAGGTCAGCTTGGCGGGTACCTTGAACACCACAGCACCAGGTTGGCGCATGGCTTCTGGCAAGCTGGCCATCAGTTGAGGGTTGACCGGTCGCTCTGCCACAGTCACGTAGCCCGTGGCTTTGACAAAGGCTGCAAATTCTGAATTGGTGACCTCCGTGCGGTCCATCCAAAAACCTTTGACGCGCACATTGCGAACTGGTTTTTCTTCGGCATAAACGCTGTCGCCCATGTCGAACACACCGTCAGGAATCCAAACCATGCCAGGCCGAGGGGCAGCAGAAGAGGAGGGTGGCAGCTCGCATTGCAATTTGGCGGGCAGCACTTGCTTGGCGGAGGTCTTGTCCTGTGCCAACCAAAGAGTTGCTGCGGTTGCTAGCAAAATCAATGTGCTAAAGAGGGACCATCGGAAAAATTTCATGAACGCACTATAAATCTAAATTCAAGCAAAATAGGCCGATGAATCTTTTTGAAACCAGTCGACAAGTGACAGTTCTAGGCGCTGGCATGGTTGGCGTTTCGTGTGCTTTGGCATTGCAGGCCAAGGGTTGGCGAGTGACCTTGGTCGATCAGCAAGCACCAGGCGAAGAAACATCCCACGGCAATGCTGGCGTGCTGTCTCGCAGTTCCTTGTTGCCATTCAATCGGCCTGGGCTTTGGCAGAGCCTGCCCTCCTTGTTGCTCAGACAAGGCCCCCATCTCAAAATCAGACCCAGTGCAATCACACATTGGCAATGGCTATGGCGTTTTCTTTGGCACGCCAAGCGCTCTTCATTTGAGGTCACCACCGTGGCTTTAGATGGCCTGATTCAATTGTCATCAGACACGCACCGCGCATGGTTGAAGAGAGCCCATGTTGAAAATCGATTGCGAGATACGGGTTGGCTATGGCTCTATGCCCACACCGATGCTTTTGAATCAGGCGCTGCATCCCGTGAGGTGTTGCAAGAATTTGGTGTCGCTACAGAAGTATTGAATGCGCCTGCGCTTCGAGCTTTGGAGCCTCATTTGGCGCCATCGTTCAGTCACGCTTTGTGGGTCAAAGATGCTGCCTCAGTGGACAACCCGCGTGCTGTGGTGAAGGCCTATGCAGCGCAGTTTTTAGAAGCGGGTGGGCAATGGGTGCAATCCAAAGTCAGTGTCCTTCAACAGCGGCCCAGTGGCTGGCAATGGGTCGATCAAGCAGGAAGTGCTCATTGGACGCCCCATGTGGTGGTGGCCCTAGGGCCTTGGTCTGAGAGCTTGCTTGAAGCCAGTCAAGTGACGGCCAACTTCAAGGTCAACATGGGATTTGAGCGCGGTTACCATCGCCATTTTCAAACCGTCGAAGGTGTCAGTTTAGGACGCCCCATTTATGACCTGTCAGGGGCTTATGTTTTGTCTCCCATGAAAGACGAGCAGGGTCAAGATGTCTTGCGATTGACCACGGGCGTCGAGTTGGCTGCACGCGATGCGGCACCCAACTTGCAGCAGCTGGAATCTGCTGAAAACTCAGCGCGACGTGTCTTGCCCATGAAGTCGGCTGTCCCCCATTCCGATTGGCTGGGCACCCGGCCCACCACGCCAGACAGCCGCCCCGTGATTGGGGAGGTGCCCAATGCACCTGGCTTGTGGTTGGCCTTTGGGCATCAGCACATTGGATTTAGCACGGGGCCAGGCACTGGGGTCTTGTTGTCTGAATTGATGGCAAGAGAGGCCACCAGCATTGACCCGCGGCCGTTTGCACCCGACAGGTTTGAAGCTCTTTTTTAATTGAGCAAAGCTTCAGCAAACTCACGTGCATCGAAAGTTTGCAGATCATCAAGTTGTTCGCCCACGCCAATGAAGTAAACAGGAATGGCTTTTTCACGGGCGATGGCGCACAGCACGCCCCCTTTGGCGGTGCCGTCTAATTTGGTCACAATCAGTCCAGTCAGGCCCAAGGCTTCGTCAAACGCCTTCACTTGCATGAGGGCGTTTTGCCCGGTGTTGCCGTCAATGACCAACAAGACTTCATGCGGCGCGCTGGCATCGGCTTTTTGAACCACCCGCTTGATTTTTTTCAACTCTTCCATGAGGTGCAATTGAGTGGGCAAACGGCCCGCCGTATCCACCAGCACCACATCTCTGCCGCGAGCTTTGCCAGCAGACACTGCATCGAAGCTGACTGCGGCAGGATCGCCGCCCTCTTGGCTGATGATTTCAACGGTATTGCGTTGAGCCCAAACTGCCAACTGCTCGCGGGCCGCAGCCCTGAAGGTGTCGGCAGCCGCTAACAACACACTGGCACCCTGGTCTGCCAAGTGGTGCGTGAGTTTGCCTATGGACGTCGTTTTGCCTGCCCCATTGACACCGGCCACCATCAAGACCATGGGCTTTTGATTGCCGATGTGAAGTTGCTTTTGAAGGGGCAGCAGCAAATGGGTGATGGCCTCAATCAGCAAGGCTTTGACTGCTGATGGCTCTGTGGCTTTGGCCGCTTTGACGCGGGCTTTGAGGTCTTGTAGCAGGTGTTCGGTGGCTTTGACCCCTGTATCGGCCAACAGCAAAGCCGTCTCAAGCTCTTCGTAAAGCGCGTCGTCAATTTGTGTACCGGTAAAGACCGAAGCAAGACTACCGCCAGTTTTGCGCAGGCCCGCTTTGAGCTTGCTCAGCCAAGACTGCCGCGGTGCTTCAGTTGTTGGTACTTGCTCGGGTGGAGCTGCTGACGCTACCTGATTGACTAAAGGATTGGCAGGCGTAGACTTTTCATCAACAGCTGCTGTTTTGGAAAGTGAGCGAAAGAATCTGAACATAGGGAGGGGAGTGTAGAGGCCTATTCTATGAAAACTTAAGGCCTGCTCCAAATCGTCCGACAACGCGGTAAGCTTGCGGTCATGCCTACAAAACCCCTTATTCAAGCTGCCATTGGCTCACCTTCGCACGAAGTGCGCATCATCGGTGGCCAATGGAAGCGCAGCAAAATCAAAGTGCTCGATCGGCCCGGTTTGCGGCCCACACCCAACAGGGTGCGTGAAACTTTGTTCAATTGGTTGGGCCAAGACCTCAGCAGTTGGCGCTGTGTCGACGCATTTTCGGGTACGGGTGCATTGGGTTTTGAGGCTGCTTCGCGTGGCGCTCAAAGCGTTTTGATGTTGGAACAAGACCCGCAGTTGGTGACACTCTTGTTGGAAACGCAAAAGCGCTTGAAGGCACAAACTGTCCAGATCCAAAAAGGCGATGCCATGATGGCGCTTCAGCGCTTAGCACCCAACAGCCTAGATTTGATCCTTCTAGACCCGCCATTTGAAGCATCCTACTTTGAGAAAGCACTGCACTTTGCCGCCAATGCCCTTGTGCCTGAGGGATGGGTTTATTTGGAAGCGCCAGTGCATTGGACCGATGAAGCCATTCAGGCCTGTGGTCTAGAGCCTGTGAAGTACATGAAGGCAGGTGCTGTTCACGCACATTTGCTGCAACGGCCATTCGAGGGATAATCCCTTCCAAAAGATCAGGAGCCCCCATGAGTCGCTCAGTTACCGCAGTTTATTCTGGCACCTTTGACCCCCTCACTCTGGGTCATGAAGACGTGGTGTATCGCGCTTCGCAAATGTTTGACAAAGTGGTGGTGGCCGTGGCCACCGCGCACCATAAAAAAACACTGTTCACCCTTGAAGAGCGTTTGACCATGGCCCAAGAAGTGACGCAAGACATGGGCAATGTCAGTGTCTTGCCCTTCACGGGTTTGTTGTGCGATTTTGTGCACAGCCAAGGCGCGCGGGTCATTGTGAGAGGCTTGCGTTCAGTGACAGATTACGACTACGAAACACAAATGGCAGCCATGAACCGTCACTTGTCACCCGAAGTGGATACGGTTTTTTTGCACACCAGTGCTTCGGTTCAGCACATCAGCAGCACGTTGGTTCGAGAAATTTCCAGCTTGGGCGGCAAGGTCGAGGGTTTGGTTTCCCCGGCTGTTCTCAAGGCGCTCCAAGCCGTCCAAGCTTTAAGGGCTGCACAAGCCCAGCCTTAAATTTCTGCAGCTTCGACCATGAAGCGAACGCGTTTTTGGCCCTGCCATTCGTCTACATCCAATCGGTAAGCCAGTTTCACACGGGCTGGCAGAGGCTCGATTCGGCCAAACCAAATGCCATCGACGGGTTGGCCTTGGTGTTTGAGTTTGAGCGCCAGATGTTTCTCGCCTACCAATCGTTGTGAAACAACTTCAACTTCTTCGCTGAAAACTGGGGGGGCAAAACCTTGGCCCCAAACTTCTTTGTGCATCACATCAATGAACTCCACACGCCGATATTGCGCTTCCAGGGGGCCGTCGGTTTCGAGTTTGCGTTGCAGTGTGGCGGGCGACAAGAGTTGGCTTGCAACTTCCATGAAGCAAGACTCAAACAATTCCAAATGCTCTTCCTCAATGGTGCAACCCGCTGCCATGGCGTGCCCGCCAAAGCGAAGCAAAATGTGCGGATGCTTTTTGGCCATGAGGTCGAGTGCATCGCGCAAATGAAACCCTGGAATAGACCGGCCAGAGCCTTTGAGTTCGTGCTCTTTGCCAGGTGCATTGCTGGCGGCAAATACAAAACAAGGTCGGTGAAATTTGTCTTTGATGCGAGAGGCCACAATGCCCACCACACCTTCATGAAAGTCGGGGTCAAAGACGCAGATGGCCGGCGGTGGTTCATCGCTGTCGTCAAACAAAGACTCTGCAATCTCCATGGCTTGCTGGCGCATGTCGCCTTCAATCTCTCGGCGCTCCCGGTTGATGGCATCTAGCTGTCGGGCCAGTTCATCGGCTCTGGCTGCGTCGTCAGTGCTAAGGCACTCAATGCCCAGCGTCATGTCAGACAAGCGGCCCGCAGCGTTGATGCGAGGGCCCAAGGCAAATCCAAAATCAAAGGTGCTTGCTGTTTTGGCTTCGCGGCCAGCAGCTTTGAACAAGGCCGCCATGCCGACAGGCATCGAGCCCGCTCGAATGCGCTTCAAGCCTTGCGCCACCAAACGGCGGTTGTTGTTGTCCAGTTTCACCACATCGGCCACAGTGCCAAGGGCGACCAAAGGCAGCAGTGCATCCAGTTTGGGCTGTGTTTCTGCAGTGAAGATACCGCGCTGTCGCAACTCGGCACGCAGCGCCAACAACACATAAAACATCACACCCACTCCCGCCAATGATTTGCTTTCAAATTCGCAGCCTGGCTGGTTGGGGTTCACAATGACTTCTGCAGTGGGAAGCACGGCGGCTGGCAAGTGGTGGTCGGTCACCAACACTTTCAAGCCCAAAGCCTGAGCTCGGGCAACGCCCTCCAAGCTGGCGATGCCGTTGTCAACTGTGATCAGAACGTCTGCGCCAGATTGCTTGACGCGCTCGGCAATCGGGGCCGTCAGGCCGTAACCATCGACCACCCGATCGGGCACGATGTAACTCACGTGGCTTGCACCCAGCATTCGAAGCCCTCGCATGCCGACGGCGCAAGCGCTTGCACCATCGCAGTCGTAATCTGCGACGATGCACAAATGCTTTTGGCCTGCGATGGCATCTGCCAACAAAATGGCTGATGCATGGCTGCCTTTTAAAGTGACGGGTGACAACAACTTGGCCAGGCCATCGTCTAATTCTTCAGGACTCACAACGCCCCTGGCTGCAAACAACTTGGAGAGAAGCGGATGCACGCCGGCCTGTTCGAGTGCCCAAGCGCTGCGCGGGGGTACATCGCGCGTTGATATTTTGAAACTCATGAGGCAGAAACTCCGGAAGACAAGGCGTGCAATTCTTTGTTCACTGAAACAGGCCTCAGCCAGCGTTGCAGCTTGTTGCGCCAAGTGGCGGGCTGCGGCCGATAGTGTCGCCAAGATGTGTCACTGCACAGGGTCAGTGAGACACTTTGAGGGTGGTCTAAGGCTTGGCACAAAGATGCGCCAAGCGTGGCGTCGATGTGCTCCCATGCCTGTTGCCAAAGCTTGAGATTGGATGACAGATCGGTGTTTCGCAAATCAGTGACCACGGCAAACTCGCTCGGATTTGGATAGAGCTGATCTAGGTTGCGATGAAGCCAAAATGAATTGACGGTCCAACGGCCATTGAAGCTGCGCTCGTCGTTGACCGGATGTTGGTAAAGCAGCATTTGCATCTCGCTTTGCAAACGTTGCAATTTCTTGGCGTGCTGGTGTTCTGGCATCCATGCTTTGATGCTTTGGCCCACCACCCTGTCAATGCTGGCCAAGGGCAAGCCTTCTAACAAGTCAGCAGACACGCGCCAAATCAGGGGACTTTCATACACAACCGCAAGCCCGTCTTCCTGAAAGTAGGGTTGCATGGCAGACAAAAGTTGTCTGGACTCAGTTTCGTTCAAGGCCAACTCTTCGGGTTGCAACAAGACAACATCGTTCATGCCAACTTGCCAATGGCAAGGCGTCATGAGGGCTTCTTTGCCCAAAGTCGGTTTGGCGCCCATGATTTGAGGCGCAGCTTCATGGGGCATCAGAAAATCAAGCGGCGCTGCATCTGATGGGGTGAATTTGGAGACGCATGCCATTTGGCTGAATAATTTTTGCAGATTGGGCAAATACAATGAAGCCAGCGCATCTTCCACAGATTTGTGCAGAGTGGATGCTTCTTGGACGGCATGGGCGATCACCCAGTGTTGGATGGGTGCAAAGTCCTCATTAACCCGAGGTGTTGCGGTGCTTGTTAAACCTGCGTTCATGGCTGTATTGTCAGGGATGACACAATGCCCCTTCCAGACTTTTGGCTTGGGGTGATGTCAGCGTCTTAGAAAGTGGCCTTGAATGAGCTTTGAATTTGCTTACGAGTTGGTTTTAGGTTGGCGCTATACCCGCGCAGGACGGGCCACGCGTCGAAATGGCTTCATCTCCTTTATTTCAGGCGTTTCCATGCTCGGCATTGGCTTGGGAGTGGCTGCCTTGGTCATTGTTTTGTCTGTCATGAACGGCTTTCAAAAAGAAGTCCGCGACCGCATGCTGAGCGTGGTCTCGCACATTGAGGTCGTTTCTGCAGATGGCGGCGCTTTACAGGATGTGAACGACACGCTCAAAGAAATTCGAGCCAACCCCAACGTGATTGGCGCAGCCCCCTTCATTGCGGCGCAGGCCTTGTTGGCCAGGGGTGAGGACATGAAAGGCGTTTTGGTGCGAGGCATCGACCCCGCGCTAGAACCCAGCGTCATTGATTTGTCTGAGGGCGCTCAAGCCAAAAGCGCAGGCCTACCCGGCATCAATGCCCTCAAGCCTGGCGAATTTGGGGTGGTCCTTGGCATCGATTTGGCCCGGCAATTGGGCCTTCGCATTGGCGATCCCGTCACCCTCATCGCACCCAATGGACAAGTGACGCCGGCGGGCGTGTTGCCCCGACTCAAACAAATGCAGATGGTGGGGGTGTTCAATTCTGGTCACTACGAATATGACTCAGCTTTGGTCATGATGCATGTGGCCGATGCGGGCAAAATTTTTCGCTTAGAGGGCCCTACCGGCATTCGCCTCAAAATCAAAGATTTACACCAGGCTCGAGCTGTTGCCCGGCAGCTTGCGCCTGCATTGCCAATGGGCATGGGCATTCGCGATTGGACGCAGCAAAATCGCACGTGGTTTGCGGCAGTTCAAGTGGAGAAACGCATGATGTTCATCATTCTCACCCTCATTGTGGCGGTAGCCGCTTTCAACTTGGTCTCTACCTTGGTGATGACAGTCACCGACAAACGTGCAGACATTGCCATCCTGCGAACCCTGGGCGCCAGTCCGAAAAGCATCATGGGTGTTTTCATAGTGCAGGGCGCTTTGGTGGGCATCATGGGTACCTTGGGCGGCATGCTGTTGGGCTTGTTGATCGCCTTCAACATCGATGTCATCGTGCCTGCTTTGGAAGCCATTTTTCAAGCCAGCTTCTTGCCCAAAGACATCTACTTAATTAGCCGCATGCCAAGCGATCCACAAATGTCTGACATCTTGCCCGTGGTGCTTATTTCTTTGATGCTGTCATTTGTAGCCACGCTGTATCCCAGCTGGCGCGCTAGCCAAGTGAACCCTGCTGAGGCATTGCGTTATGAGTAATCTTGCGAGTCATCTTGAGAGCAAGGTCAAGCAACAACCGGTGCTCGAAGTCCGAGGCTTGAGCAAGCGATTTTCGGAGGGTGGCCTCAGCGTGTCTGTCTTGCAAGGCGTTGACCTCACGGTGCAAGCCGGCGAGACTGTGGCCATTGTGGGTGCTTCAGGCTCAGGCAAAAGCACCCTCATGCACTTAATGGGTGGCCTCGACTCGCCCTCTCAGGGGCAGGTGTTGTTGCAGGGACAAGACTGGTCTGATTTCAATGCTTCCGAACAAGGCTCAAGACGCAACCGCCTGCTGGGTTTTGTGTACCAGTTTCACCACTTGTTGCCCGAATTTACAGCCCAAGAAAATGTGGCCATGCCGCTTTGGATTCGCCGACTGTCAAAGCCAGCAGCGAATGTCACGGCCTTAGAAAGATTGGCCCAAGTGGGGCTACAAAATCGTGCTTTGCACCGGCCCGCTGAGCTGTCAGGTGGAGAGCGTCAAAGGGTGGCCATTGCCCGCGCCATGGTCACTCAACCGGCCTGCGTTTTGGCCGATGAACCCACCGGCAACCTAGACCGAGCCACCGCTGAAAGTGTGTTTGATCTGATGTTAAGCACCGCTGAGAAACAAGGCACCGCCTTTGTGGTGGTCACGCACGATCAGCAGCTTGCAGCGCGATGCAGCCGCGTTCTCCGATTAGACCAAGGCGTGCTGCAGCCATGAGCATGCGCTGGGTAGACAGCCATTGCCATTTGGATGCGCCAGAGTTTGATTTAGATCGCAGCGCAGTCATTCAAAAAGCTCAAGCGCAGGGCGTTGTTGGGTGCGTGATCCCAGCCGTTCAGGCCAAAGATTTTTTGCCCTTGCAAAAGCTGGCCCAAGAATTTCAACAAGCCTATGCCTTGGGCATCCACCCTTTGTATGTGCCGAAGGCGCAAGAACAAGACTTGGCGTTTTTAGAACAATGCCTTGAAAGTGCTTTGTCCCTAGATGCCAGTGGTCAGAGACATGATGCGCGATTGGTAGCGCTTGGAGAAATTGGTTTGGATTTTTTTGTGCCGGCATTGTGCGAACCCGCCATGCGAGACAAACAAGAGTTCTTCTACCATGCTCAATTGAAGATGGCCCAAAAGTTCAATTTGCCTGTCATTCTGCATGTGCGCAAATCGGCCGATGAATTGTTAAAGGGGCTCAGACGCCATGCAGTGCAGGGCGGTATTGCGCACGCCTTCAATGGCAGTTTTCAGCAAGCCCACACCTTCATTGAAATGGGCTTTGCTTTGGGATTTGGCGGCGCGCTCACCTTTGAGCGCGCCTTGCAATTGAGGCGATTGGCCACAGAACTGCCCCTCTCAGCCTTGGTGCTAGAAACAGATGCCCCCGATATACCGCCTCACTGGATTTACAAAACACAATCTGAACGACAATCGAATCTACTCAATGTGAGTCAAGCGCGCAATGAACCTGCAGAACTGCCGCGCATTGGCGCAGTCCTTGCCTCGTTGCGCAATGTCACTGATTCAGTCATTGCGAGTGCAACATTTGTCAACACGCAGCGTGTGTTACCGCAGCTTCAATTTTTCGAAACCTGATGAGCAAAACCAAACGCCTTGAGCTTCCCGAAGTGAACTTCTCTGAAGATGGCGAGTCGCGCTATTTGCATTTGGGTACGCCTTGGATTCAGGGTTCGATGAAGATCAAAGAACCCTTTGAAATTGACCTTGAGTATGTGCAACGCATGATGGCAGGTTTGCTCTTTTTGAAGGGCGCCTCGGTGGCCGGGCGGCATGCCATGCAATTGGGCTTGGGCGCAGCCAGCCTCACCAAGTTTTGTTACAAGAAGCTGCGCTGGACATGCACCGCCATTGAACTCAACCCGGGTGTCTTGCATGCCTGCCGGGGTTGGTTCAAATTGCCTGAAGATGGCCCGCGCATGCGAGTGATCATTGCCGACGCGGCAGAAGAAATTCAAAGCGATGAGTGGTTAGGCGTCGTCGATGTGTTGCATGTCGATTTGTATGACCACGAAGCTGCGGCGCCGGTGCTAGACAGTGTTGAGTTTTATCAAAATTGCCGCGCATTGCTGACCGATGAAGGCACCATGACGGTCAATTTATTCGGCCGCACGTCGAGCTACGAAAAGAGCTTGGCCAAAATGGCGGAAGCATTTGGTGCGGAGGCCTTGTGGGCATTCAAACCAACACGGGAAGGCAACACGGTGGTCATGGCACAACGCATGGCAAGCCGGCCCCAAAAAGAACAATTGCTTTTGCAAGCGCAAGCCGTTGAAAACAGGTTTGGGCTGCCAGCTACCCAATGGTTGAAAGTTTTCAAACCCTTGGTGAAGTGAGTTTATTTCTGAAAAATGCAAAAACCTAGGGTTAACCCAAGGGTTTAAGGGTGCCATTTGCCAATGAGTAGGTGAAACCCACATTTTTAATTGACACATTTGGGCTCAAAATCCGCCATCCCAAACTTTTTGGAGGAGTGTCCCTGTGAAAATCAAAAGTCAAAAAGACTTTTTCTCCGGCCTGATGTTCACCATTGTCGGTGCAGCATTTGCCTATGGAGCAACAAGTTACAACATTGGTACCGGTGCCCGCATGGGCCCTGGCTACTTTCCCCTTTTACTTGGCGTCATCTTGGCCCTTCTGGGTGCCACTATTTTGTTCAAGGCCCTGGTGGTTGAAACGCCTTCCGGCGATCCAGTGGGTGGATTTGCATGGAAGCCTTTGATCTTCATCATTGCAGGCAACTTGTTGTTCGGTATTTTGTTGGGCGGTTTGCCTAGCATCGGATTGCCAGCAATGGGTCTCATTATTGCTATTTTTGGAACCACCATTGTGGTCAGCATGGCCGGTGATGAATTCAACTTCAAAGAAACTCTGGTGCTCAGCACCATCTTGTCTTTGATGAGCTACGGCGCTTTCATCATGCTGCTTAAATTGCAGTTCCCCGTGTGGCCTACTTTCATCAGCGGCTAAGGAGTTATAAATGGAACTATTTGACAACTTGGC
>Ga0214921_10003302_pt1 | contig 24894 bp, 30 predicted proteins | sample LL1505_MetaG_FD_177992 | JGI IMG/M metagenome (GOLD analysis project Ga0214921, IMG submission 177992) | Freshwater microbial communities from Lake Lanier, Atlanta, Georgia, United States - LL-1505 | ecosystem: Environmental > Aquatic > Freshwater > Lake | place: USA: Georgia | collected...
GTATGGCATGAGCCAAACTGAACTGGCATCCCCAGCTTTTGGCGCATTTCAGTATTACCGATATCAATTGCCTTTACATTAAAGCCATTCTTTTCTAAGTACGCCGCCCAATCTTTACAGCAACCGCATTTTGGGCCGCGCCACATCGTAATAACTGGCTTTTCAGTCACAGCAAAACTCAATGTCGGCAATAAAGCTAGGCCAAAAGAAATAAGCCTTCTTTGTTGATTTACTGATCCAATAGTTTTCATCATCTCTTCTCTAAATGAGCTGAATTAAACCTCCTACTGAACTTTTCTAAACTGCTTTGCGAATAGCTTAGTACCTTTTTGCTCCGCTACAAATTCAACCTGATCTCCAGGGTTAACTCCCTTTAAAACTTCAGTAGACTCAACATTAAAAACCATGGACATCGGCGCCATATCAAGGCTCTTAATTTCCTCATGCTTGATGGTGACTTTCTTATTTTCAACATCAACACGACGAATTTCGCCCTTAGTCCACTCGGTAGCTCCGACGGCAAAACTAGCCAAACACATCATTACGGTTATTATTTTTTTCATTGCTGCACCTCAATCTTTCCAACCATTCCAGCCTGATAGTGCCCGGCAATCAAGCAAGCAAAATCAAAACTTCCAGCACGATTAAATTTCCAAATAATTTCACCTTTTTTACCGGGTGAGATATGTGCCATGTAGGGTTCATCATGCTCCATATTGGGATGCTTTACCATCATCTCGGCATGCTTATCAAGCATTTGCTTTGTGCCAATTACCATTTCGTGCAACAGCTTTCCGTTATTTTTAATCTCAAAGCGTATGGTTTCACCAACCTTGATATTGATTTTTTCTGGCTTAAATTTCATATCATCGCCCATTGATATAGCGATGGTTCGATTCACTTCATCCTTTGTGCCGCCAATACCCCACTCCTCTTGTTGAAAGGATGCCTGTTGATTCATTTTCTTATGCTGATCCCCATGCGCAAAGCTAAGCTGAGAGATTGCTAAGCTAATCATTAAAAAAATTATTTTCATTGCTTGCTCCTAGTGTTTGTGATTAGTAGTGCCTGGCTTTTTAACCTGTACTTCTACCTCGGGTTTGGATTGAACGCGATTCATCGCTGATTCGCCAGCATTATTACTGCGCTTGACTGCGGGCATGGCGCCCTTCCACTCATACGCCCTTGTGCCTGCTGGCTGTTTAAACCAACCAGAATTTTTATAGTCGTTAGGCGCTTGATCTTTCCGAACCTTTAATACAGTAAACATGCCACCCATTTCAAGTGAGCCATAAGGGCCATCACCCGTCATCATTGGAATGGTGTTCACAGGTAATGGCATCTCCATCTCAGTCATGTCAGCCATGCCTCGCTCACCCATAGCCATGTAGTCTGGAATAATCTTTTTTATCTTTCCAGCTAATCCACGGTGGTCAACCCCAATTAAATTTGCCATGTCGTGTCCCATCGCATTCATGGTGTGATGGCTTTTATGGCAATGAAATGCCCAATCTCCCTCTTCATCTGCCAAAAATTCAATTTGGCGCATCTGCCCTACAGCAACATCAGCCGTAACTTCATACCAACGATTTGCTTTTGGAGTGGGCCCACCATCTGTGCCCGTAATTTGAAATTCATGGCCATGGAGATGTATTGGATGGTTTGTCATTGTCAGATTACCAACACGAATCCGAACCTTGTCATTTAATCGAACATTCAATGTATCGATTCCAGGAAAGACTCTGCTGTTCCAAGACCAGATATTAAAGTCGAGCATGGTTGCTGGTTTTGGAGTGAAACTTCCTGGGTCAATATCGTAGGAGTTCAGTAAAAAACAAAAATCACGATTGACTTCATCAATATCCGGATTTTTTCCTTTTGGATGTGTTACCCAAAAACCCATCATGCCCATCGCCATTTGGGTCATTTCATCAGCATGTGGATGGTACATAAAGGTACCGGGGCGACGAGCAGTAAATTCATAAACAAATGTTTTGCCCGATGGGATTGCGGGTTGATTTAAGCCAGCCACTCCATCCATGCCATTTGGCAAACGCTGTCCGTGCCAATGAATCGAGGTGTGCTCTGGCAACTTATTAGTTACAAAGATACGTACCTTATCGCCTTCAACAACCTCAATTGTTGGGCCCGGTGACTGGCCGTTATACCCCCATAAGTGGGCTTTAAAGCCAGGCGCCATTTCCCGCACCACAGGTTCTGCCACTAAATGGAACTCTTTTACCCCTTGGTTCATTCGCCATGGCAAAGTCCAACCATTTAGAGTAACAACCGGGTTGTACTCACGACCGTTTTTAGGAAACAATGGGTTTTGCGTATTAGGGCTGGTTTGAATGACAGGCTCCGGTAAGCCTGCCAAAGCGTGACGACTAACTCCAGCGGCAACCATAGTCACTGCCGCACCACTTAGAAATGCTCTACGTGAATTCATGACTTACCTCGCATTAATGTTAGAAAAATCCATCTGGGCATCAATTAGCGCCTTTTCTAGGCGTGCCGATTGGATTAAAAAGGCTGCATTTGCATCGATGTACTGCATCACTGTCTTACGCTGATCCTCAGCATCTTCAAGCAAATGAAATACATCAATCAGCATCGCGTTATAGCGGAGTAATTTTTCCTCAGAAATTTTCTTTTGGTTCGGCAAAACTTCTGTTTGATAAGTCCTTACCTTTTGAAATCGCTCTAGATAGTTTTCATAGGCAATGCGTGCGTTAGAACGAACTTGAACGGTAGCTGGACTGTTGATATCACCCAAGTCAATAGCTCGCCTCTCTTTATCTGTTAATTTCCTCGCATCTTTTGGGGGAGTTGGCAGGCGATTTTCCACGTCTAATTTAAGATTGCGCTGATCAAAGTTCATCCGCTGAATAAAACGCTCGTTCGCTTCTTTGGTTTTCGTTTGCAACGACTGCATTTCTAGCTGGGTCTTTAGCAGTTCTTTTTGCTGTTTAAGCTGCCCCAGTTGATTGATATTGCCAACCTTTTGCATCCGATTGGTAAGTTCTGAGGCTGCCTGAACAGCGTCTACAACATCTGCCATGTATCTTGATTTCTCTTTAAGAGCCACCAGCTCGTAATAGGACTTGGTGGTTTCATAGATGATGGTGTAGCGTTGTTGAAGTGCTGAGCGCTGTGCTGGGGTTAACAAATAGAAATTCTGGATCGATTCGGAACCAGGTAAGTAATTGGTCCAATCTAGCTGTTGGCTAAGAGAACGCTCGATCGCTTGACTTAGCGAATAAGTAGTACCTTGGGGCAAGGCTTGCTCTGGGGCCTTTTCTTTGGCGTAAGTACGCCAACCCCCAATCTCACCAACCAGATTATTTTGGTCAATCCAAACAGAATTGCCGTGCGCTTGCAGTGCAGTACTTAAAAGTAAACCAAAAAGTATTCGTTTCATATCACTCTCCAATTAAAATCATGCCCAAATTTTGGGCGGACTTATCCTAGGGAGTTAACGAATAGGTGGTTTTGTTAGGTCAGAAATGTCAACCCCAATTAAGGGCTGATTGATTGAATGAAAAGATTGACTAAAAGAATCAGCTAGGTCAAGCGCTTGGGGAGCCTGCAAAAATCCAATCGCCATACATAGAGTACAAGAGTTACAACCCGAACTATCAGATGCTTGATGTGAAGAATGGGGATTCTCTGTTGCTGATGCGCCATTTTGATGACATGAGTGCGCAGTATTGTCCTCAATCATCTGGGGTATTTGCAGTGTTTTTTGTTGATGCTGGATACCCATATCAATCACGGCCCACGACTGAACCGGGACAAAAACAACTAATAAGCATAGGAGAAATCTTCTCAACATGCAAATATTCTAACACTTTTTCCATAGAATTGCTTTAACGTCGTCACCTCTAGGAATCAAAACAATAACTTGGATAGTTACTAAATACCTTTTAACAGCGGCAATGGTGGTATTCATTAGCGAAGTTGCCAAACGCAGTGATAAGTTAGGTGGCTTTATTGCCGCGCTACCGCTGATGACTTTGTTAACCCTCACTTGGTTATTTATTGAAAACCAAAGTGAAGAAAAAATAAGCAACTACGCCTACTATACCTTTTGGTATGTAATTCCAACGCTGCCCATGTTTTTGGTATTTCCTTACCTACTGCCTAAACTAGGTTTTTGGTTAACGATGGGGGCTTGCGTTTTACTGACCTTCGTATGCTTCGGGATTTTTGTACTAATTATGAAAAATTTTGGAGTCGAGCTTTTCTGAACCAAGGCTGCTACAAAACCCCCTACTGAATCTTCGCAATCGGAAAACCAGCATCCTCAATGAGAAGTTGCGCCTCAGAGGTGCTAAGTACAGTTTGTAATTCAATGGATTGGGTTGGCAAATCCACCTTGATTTGCGCATTCGGATCGGCTGATTGAATCGCCCCCGTTACTGCCTTAATACAGCCCCCGCAGGTCATTCCCGAAACTGTAAATTTCATAATCACTATCTTTTGATCTGCGTATTCATCTGTTAATACTGTACAGTATTCTTTATGACCAGGTCACTAACTGATTCAGCTTTTTATACGCTCGATATTCAAGGGATGACCTGTGCCTCCTGTGTTGGACGGATTGAGCGTGCCCTACAAAAAATCCCGGATATTGATAAGGTTACAGTCAATTTAGCGACCGAGCAGGCCCGTGTTCGATTAATTCCAAACTCAGCGCTCTCGGCCGATGATCTGATTCAGAAAATTCAGAAAACTGGCTACGAAGCACACATTCATCAACCGACACAATCCATTGGTACGCATGTGATGGCGTGGAATACTGATGGCCGAGTATCAGTAATCATCAGTTTTTTACTCAGCGCACCCCTAATTGCCCCGATGCTCCTCATGCCTTTTGGGGTTCATTGGTCTTTAAATGGCTGGTGGCAACTGGCCTTGGCAACACCCGTGCAATTTGTTTTGGGATGGCGCTTTTATCGTGCGGGGTTTCATGCTTTAAAAGCTGGCTCCGGGAACATGGATCTGCTGATTGCCATTGGAACGAGCGCTGCATATGGGCTAAGCCTTTTCTTATTACTATCGCATTCAGAACATACTCACGAGTATTACTTTGAGGGTTCGGCTGTCATCATTAGCATGGTCTTACTTGGTAAATGGCTAGAGGCGCGCGCCAAGAAACAAACCAGTGAAGCAATTCGGGCTTTGCAAAAACTATGGCCTGAAGACGCAAGAGTTTTACATGCCAAGCAGGATGTTCAATCATTAGGGAATGCAAACTATCGGATTTTGCCTATTGAGGAATTGATTCCGGGTGACCAAATCATCGTGTTACCAGGCGAGCGAATTCCCGTTGACGGTATCGTTCTTCACGGTACCAGTCATGTGGATGAATCGTTACTTACAGGGGAAAGTAACCCCGTTAAAAAGGAAGTATCCAAGAAGGTAATTGGGGGATCGATGAATGGCGATGGCGCTTTGATCGTTGAAGCGCAGGCCATTGGTACCGAAAGTGTTTTATCCAAAATCATTTTCTTGGTCGAAGATGCTCAAACCCAAAAAGCACCGATTCAAAAGCTAGTTGATCAGATTAGCGCCTACTTTGTTCCAGCCATCTTACTTATTGCCTTTCTGACAGGCCTTATTAATTGGCTAGTCCTGGAATCGGCGAGTATTGCTATCTTGCGAGCTGTTTCAGTCCTTGTGATTGCTTGCCCCTGCGCCCTCGGATTAGCCACACCGGCAGCCATCATGGCGGGAACTGGTGTTGCAGCTCGCCATGGAATCCTCATTAAAGATCCCCAAGTCTTAGAACTTGCCCATCGAATCAATATTGTTGCATTCGATAAAACTGGGACTTTAACAATTGGGGAGCCTCGCCTTTTGGAAATTATTCCGTTTGATAACCAACCCACAACACCTGAAATATTAGCGAGCGCAGTAGGATTACAACTGGGTAGCGAACACCCGCTCGCCAAAGCAGTGATTAGCGAGGCGCGTGCCTCAGGAACTCTTCCGCTATCGGTATCTGATAGCACTATCATTGCAGGAATTGGCATTGAAGGCAAACTAAATCAAGGCCCCTGGAAAGACGCTGTACTTGTTTTACAAAGCCTTGAATCCGTTAGCAAGGAGGCTGATTTTCAACCGATTGCCACTAAATTTCACTCGATTCTGAATAATGGTCAAACCAGTTCAGTCCTGCGAGTGAAAGGCCGTAATGAGTACATTGCCGTTTTCCTGTTTGGAGATGAAATTAAGCCTAATGCGAAGGCTGTAATTCATTCATTGCATTCAGAGGGAATTCAAACAGCGATGATCTCTGGTGACCGGGCTGAGGCAGCATCAGCAGTTGCGAAGCAGATTGGTATTGATGAAATTTATGCTTCTGTGATGCCAGAGAATAAGGCTCAAATTGTTCAGAATCTTAAAGAAATATCAGCCAATAAAAATCGACGCTGGGTTGCGATGGTGGGTGACGGTGTCAACGATGCACCAGCTTTGGCCAGTGCTGATGTGGGAATCGCCATGGCCACAGGCACTGATGTAGCGATTCAATCGGCAGGTATTACTCTAATGCGAGGTGACCTCACCTTAATTCCTCAAGCTTTAGATATTTCAAGAAAAACATGGAAAAAGATTCAGCAGAATTTATTTTGGGCGTTTGTCTTCAATACGGCAGGTATTCCACTAGCAGCTATTGGATACCTCTCGCCAATGATCGCTGGAAGTGCAATGGCGCTATCTAGTCTTTTTGTTTTAAGCAATGCTCTCTTATTAAAAGATTGGAAACCCATTACTTAGTATTGTGTGTAAACCGGGTGTCGGGAACTTACTGAGCCTCAACAACCTCCCAACCAAGGACTTGAGATAAAAATATAACTGGTGTGCTGACACTTTAAGATAGTTGGTCCGTGCCGCTGGGAACACGGACCAAAATCACTATGTTCTTAGGCCTGTACTGCGGGGCTGCCCGATGAACGACCTTTTCGAACTCGCCCGTCGATGCTCAATGAGCCAGCACCAGCTGAAGCCAATACTAATAGTCCACCCACTACTGCCACGTTCTTAAAGAACAAGAGTTGTTGGATAAAGACCGCATCGGCAGGAACCGCCCAAAACGCATGGCCAGCGATACTAGCTAAAAGCGTAAAAATTGCCAAGCCAATGGCTACTAGACGCGTTTGATACCCGATCAGGATGGCAATACCGCCAAGCACCTCAATGGCGATCACAAGCCAAACCAAAACGGCCACCATGGGTAAGCCTAACGAGCTAAAGTAGCCACTGGTCCCCTCAATCGCTGCCAGTTTATTAAGTCCAGCCGGCAAAAATAAGGCCGCAATCGCGATACGTCCCAATAGGTTCACACCATTTTCAAATGCATTCATTTCCGTTCCTTTGTAAAAGTTAAAGTTGGTTAGTTAAAAGCAAAAGCAGATATGGTGGTTTCCAAGACACGGTCCGTGAAGACTCGTTTACCGGCTCCGTGAGATGCCGCACCTGCTACAACCATGAGTGGCAATAAATGCTCCTCCTCTCCCAATGGATGGGATGGTCTTGCCGAGGGAGCACTCACCCAATTGGCCAGCTGTTCATTTCGAATAACAGGATCTGATTCAACGGTCTTAGTTAACCATGCATCAAACGCATCTGAAATTGGGCCGAACTGAGGTTTGCCATAACCCCGCATATTATGAAAGCTCATACCGCTACCAATTATCAAGATCCCTTCATCGCGCAGAGAAGCCAAAGCCTTACCTATCTCGAGGTGCGTTTGTGCATCTCGGTTGCTATTGAGTGACAGTTGCACGACTGGGATGTCAGCATTCGGGAACAACAATAGCATTGGAATAAACATACCATGATCAAACCCCCGACTTGGATGAATGGTTGCTGGGACTCCCGCGTCTTTAAGGCGTTGCACAATCGTTTTTGCCAGCATTGGTTCGCCCTTTGCAGGGTATTGAAGCTCATATGTATGAGCTGGGAAGCCATAGTAGTCATAGAGCAGCTCTGGATTTGGACTACCAGTCACCCTCACACTAGATTCCAACCAATGGGCGGACACCATCACAATCGCCTTTGGAGGCGTGGGTAAAGTCTTCGCTAAGCCCTTAAGAAAATCTGCGGTTCGATCCCATTCATGGATTGGATTCCATTCCATAAAAAAGCATGGGCCTGCTCCATGGGGAATAAACCAAGTGGGCATGCGCGCTGCAATGGGCATTACAGTATTTCAATATGAGTTTGTTGTGACTGCCATCGCAAAATGCACCTTTTGCACTATGTTTACAACCACAGAAGTAAACAGTCTCGGTCTTCTCGGGAGCAAATGCAATGGGCGCAAACGAAGTTGTTTTGTGGCTACCATCACAAAACGGTTGATTTTTACTCAGACCACACGAACACCAGTAATAGGTCTTCCCGGCAGTGACTTCTCCGGCAAAGCCACGCAACGTGCAAAGCTGCGTTTTACACCCGAGAAAGCGCGATGGGTTGCTTCCGAGACCTGGCACGGTCAGCAAATCAGCAGTTTTGATAAAGACGGTAATTACATCTTAGAGTTTGACTACAACCAAGATCCAGAACTGGTGATGGAGATCATGAAGCATGGTTCCGGTGTTGAAGTAATAGCGCCTGTATCTTTAAAAAATAGGGTTAAAGCAGAATTACAAAAAACACTAAGTAAATATTAGAAATATTTAAAAAACCAATAAATTCACTCACTCCAACGACAATCACCAAAAACCCCAAAATTAATTGGGGTTGTCGGTATTAGGCTCTAATTATCCTGGAGTAATAATTTAATTGAATCCCTAATTTGGTCATCAATCAAATCGCAATTATCAACCGCTTCATCCCATTTTGATTTGTCTAAGCTAGCATCAAGTTCTTGATCGATCTCTATATCGTCGTACCCATAGAACCAAATAAAGATTTCTTCATTTGGGTTATATCGTTGTAACATTTCAATTGCTTCTTTGGTCGTAATTTTCATAAGAGCTCCTAAAAATTTATAAATTTTTCAAACATATTTAAATTCTTCCTTACGCATCGTTCGAATCCAAGTTTTCATAGTCCTAGGGCTTACGGCGTAATATCTAGCCGCACTGTTGATGCTCTCAAATAGTCCAGCCGGTGTAATAACAGATCGCTTTCCAGGAAATAATTTTTGCCTCTCATTCTGCGAAAGTTCTTTTGCAAATCGAAATTCTTCGGGTCTTGCCTTCATCCACTTTCTCAAAACATTTACCTGGATTTGATAAGCAGTGGCAGCCTCTTTAAGAGTTGCATATTCACCCTGAGGGGTAATAACCGCCCTAGCCTGTCCATTTGCAGCCCCATAATTCCCTGGTTTTGGTCGACTACCTGTAGCAAACTGCGCCTTGACAATACTGCTCATTTTTTCGGAATGACTTAGATCCCATTTCACTTGGCGAATTGGATGATCGATATGCATTCTTTGTTTGTGTGCCGACCATTTTTCAAACTCTTCAAATGGGACTTGCGTCCCATTTGCGAGGGTGATATTTAACGTTTCACGAGTCATCGCAGCGCCTCCATTATTCCAAGGAACCGCTTAGCAGACCACTATCAGCCATAGACTGCCACCCCGTAGGATTGGCTTTCATAAGGCTAGCTAGCTTCATGGCTAAACGAAGGCTGATTTTGTTGATCTTGTCCAGGTTCATGCCGATATAGTCCAAAATCTTAGATTGCTGCTCAGCATTAATCTCAAACTCGCGTAGCAAGTTTTTCTTAATCACCATAAAACAAACCTGCTGATACAGCATTTCTTTGGTGTTATCCGAGATATGTAAGCTATAGCTACGATCTTTCAGTGCTTCTAAGTGTTCCTGCATCTTTCCCTTTTTACGCACAAAGCCGATGTTAGAGATCAGCACAACGCTACCCTTAAACTCAAAGTGTGATGGCAAACCCATATTCACGATTGCTGTGCTTGTACTTTCCCAATTAATTCGACGTACCGGCTTTGTATCCATAGCAGCCTTTAGCAGATTTACCCCTTCAAGCCTATCAAAAACAGAGTCAATATCATCAAGTACCAAGACATCGCCAATATTCCGGTATTGATATAAATTGCCATATAAACTCAATGGCGTCATATGGCCGGCAGCTACTTTGTAGGAGCCCTCTTCGGCATATTGTTGTAAGTAGCTATCAACCGAATATGACTTCCCTACGCCAGGCGGCCCATTCACGATCACACTACGAAACTCACCTTTGCAAATACCCTGAATGTACTTTTCGACATTGGCATAGTTCTCCTCAAGCACGCTAAAGTCCATGGCTTGATAGGCTGCGCTAAAGCCAGCAGGAACTCCAAAAAAGCCGTTATGCGCCGGCTCCCCATTAAGCAAAATGCTGCTGAATGGAATAGCGGCTGGTTTTACAGCTACTACATTGCTAATTTGTTGCATACATCCTCCTAGTTAATAACAGCGAATTTGCTGTAATTGAAGGATCGCACGTATTAACAGTTTCATAGAATAACTGAATAATTTATATGCTATTCTGTTAATGTTTATGAACCTCAAAACCCCTAAAGTCCTACAAATCAAGGCTCGTGACTTTGTTGCTAAAGATCGTTATGCAGAAATGCAGGCGCTGTACCAATACTGGTTTGAGTACCTCAAATTAAGCCCAAGCTACGCGCTTGCTAAAAAGCACCGTCTAGGCGTATTAACCACTAAAGAAAAGAAACAGTTGCCAAAGGACTTTGCAGATGTTCTGAAAACTTATGATGACTTTGGAGACGTCCATCAACAACTTTTTAAGCTATGGTGGCTTGAGAAGGGATTAAGCTTAATGGGCACGCCCACTAAACAACCAACACCACAGATCATTACAACACTCTCTGCCAATTCTAAAAAAAATGATGTGGATGAATTAAACCAGTACATTCATACCAACTGGAAAGAAATTGGACAGCCCAATACCTTAGTTCTTGCGATTCCCCTAAATATCAAACGTAGTCGCTTAATGAAAGAAATCACACAAATACTGTCTGACAGTATTTCTAATAAGCCCGCCCAAACCAAAGCCAAATATCAACTGCTGCAAAAGAAAACGCATTTGAATAGCTTAAAAGTGGGCATTAAAGTGCTTTGGTTGCGGGCTCTACGTCCAGAAGCGGATCTCTGGCGGATTGGTGCAGAAGCAGACGTAAGCAAGACTTACAGCAAAGAGGTGGATCCGAAGTCAACTAAAAAAACAACCCTAACCTCACAAGCAAGACAAATGCTTACGATTGTAACCAGTCGAGCATTGCTGAATGCGACGATGGTGGCTGAAAACGCAGCGCGAGGCATCTTTCCAAGCAATAGCAAGCATCCACATGCACTTAAGTATGATGCAAATGAGTTTCACACCATCCTAGCCCAGCATACCGCTTGGGCAAAGCAAGAAAAAGCTAAGTTCCGCTAAATCAGTTCTACCGCGTTCCGCAAAATATCCGGTCTTGTATCAATGTAACGTTGCGTAGTACTCATCTGACTGTGCCCTGCCAGCTGCATCATCACTCTGACTGAAACGCCCTTTTCGCTTAAGCGTGTCAAAAAGCCACGGCGGCCACTGTGACTGGTAGCGCCATTAAGTCCTGCTTGCTTATAGAGGCCATTCACAATGTGTGTAAGAGTATTTGGCGTAAATCCATGGGCTCTTTGCGTTGGAAATAAGGGCTTATGGAGATCTTTGGGTGGATGCGCTGCGATATATAAGGCTAATTCAGCACGCATGCGCTCAGAGAGCAAAACCACCCTACTTTTATTCCCCTTCGTTTGCGCCGAACTTAAACGGATCTCCGTTAACACCTGCAAATCCGTGCTTAGAACGTCGCTATAGCGCACGCAAGCTACTTCACCTATACGCATACCCGCCCAGTGCGTTAATAGCAGTATCGTGCGATTGCGCACTGCTGCTTTAGTGCTTGCAGCGTAATCCAATACCCGCTGTAGCTCACTATCCGTCAATGTTCTAGCCTGTGCCATGTATTCTCCTGTAACCCTTATATGTACTTATATTGTGTAGTCAAAACTGCCAGATTCCTACCGAAAATGGCCATGAATACACTCGAAATGGCGGGTTTTTCAACCGAAAAATACTGGATTTTTTCTTTCCAAGAATCAAGCGGTTACACAAACTCAACAGAAAACACAGAAAAAGTGTTGAGTAAAAAACAAGGTGATTTTTTGAAACTTCGTGGCGCAAATGCCACAAGTGTATGATTATTTCAACTAAATTTCATAAGTACTCGTTAGGATCACTATGGCAAATACGTGCTGGAATTTATTTTCCTTTTATGGGAACGAAAAGGTCATTGAGCAAGTAAAAAGATGGCAAAAAGCGCTTGATTCTGCAAAACCTACTGCAGATGACAAATACTGTATGGGAGCAATTCGCACAATTTTTTATCCTGATTCTAATTCTGAAGAGGAAATTGATTATGGGAGTAAGTGGGTGCATCAGGATAGCGAAGCTTTTTCTCCTGAAGAAAATCAACTGGGATTTCAGAGTGCGTGGACAAGTCCGAATGAGCTCCAGAAACACTTGACCATATATTTGCATACCCTGGATATTAATGTCTTAGTAGAAAATAGCTACAACATCGAAGACGGGAGCATGGGATTTGTCTATAGCGCTATTAATTCGGATGGTAATGTTTGCATTCAAATTGCACATGCTGATTTAAATCTCGATGATTTTGATGATAGTGAAGATGCCGAATTTGACCAGCAAGAACGTTTAAATGAATGGCAAGTAGATACTGTTATGGACTTGATTGAGGAAGCTCCTAATATTTCCGAGACAGTAAAAAAATACTTGCCCTATCTTGAAATTGATTGGGATTACTTTAATAAAAACTAGGATATCAACATAAGCGAGCTAAAGCTCACTTGCTCTTCGCTCGCGCTCATCGCATTTCTTCTTTCTTTTGTTGATTAAAACCACTTAAATCATATTGATTAATTGAATACCCTACTTTTGGGTGAGCGACGGCTATAGCCCTGTCTCAAAACAAGTCTATTACCGTCGCTGCCGCAACCTACTTCCGTATGTCGCGCCTGTAAATGGATTATTAGTTAAGAGGACGGGTGTGATGTAACCTCTAAACCGCTTCGGACATTGGTTTGCCTAGCGGAAAATCCAGCGGCATCCACTCTTGTGTTATTGACCTTTACAGCGATCGCCAACGAGTGCGGGGTCATTAGCCGTCATATTGCAACCCGCGTTTTTGCCATTTAAGGTGTGGCTATACCTGGTCTTGCCTACTTTTGCCTGTTTTGCCTATGCTGTTTAATTACCTAAGTCTATTTAGGCATTCCGCAATGCCTGTGCTTTTTTTCGATCTCGGTAAATGCGTCGGTACACCTTTTTACCTAAATTCAGGATCTGAAATATCTCCCTATCCGTCGGCCTGTATTTAGGCTCTTTAGTCTTTACCTTAAAACCCTCTAATAGCTCAATTTGCAGCGCATCCAGTAAGTGCCTGTGCCTAGTGAGTAATTCATGGGTGATGATTTTGGCTCGTAAGTGGTTAATTTCTTGCTGCGTAAAGCGGCTAGGATCAATACCCTGGTTTTTGAGCCACTGATCGGTATAAAAGTCGGCGTTTTTAGTGAATGTATTCATGCTTTTATTTAGCGTGAACATAAAAACTCTGAAAAAAAGTAGCTTCCTGTTCGCAGCCTAAATTTAGGCTTAAAACCACCCCTTTTTCGGTTGTCCAAAGCGGTTTTCAGACCATATTGTTGTGTTTTAAACACCAACGATGGAGTGCGTATGGGCAATCTAGACACCCTGAAATTAACTGATGCGACAAGGCCTAAAAATCAGCCGCCGGTCGTAGAGCGCAGAAACAAACTGAGTAAAAAGCTCTGGGAACAGATGGAGTTAGCTAAAGCACGTAATACAGGAACTAACTTTACTGTGAAGCGCTTCCGGACTATTAAAGATCTTGACGGGAATGTACGTAGCGTGGAGCGGGATAAGCGCATCAAACCCTGGTGGTTTACGAGTAACAGTGGCACGCTGTGTGTGCAGGTATTTTATGGCAGCAAGGTTTTGGAATTGGCGAGCGGTAAAACAGCCATCGAAGCACGGGATTTAGCGCATGTGGTGGAAATTTTAGGTCTTATCAAACACGAGGTTGAACTGGGTACGTTAGACGCTGCCATTGAAACAGCCAGCCACTTGCTTCGCAGTCGCTTTGAGATGGATATCCCAAAAACCCGTCAAACGAGTCAAACGAGCATGATTTTGGGAAATTCCAGTACAAAAACGCCCTCTCATAAATAGTGGGATGAGAGGTATAGCAAAAATGAACTTAACGAAATCCCAGCTTTTGAATCATTTGGAGCAATTTATTGGTACCGAATACTACTACCCCCTGTGGCCCAACATTATGCTCACGGATGGTACGCGGTATTTGGCAGATACCGCAGGCTGCTATTGGCTAATGGACGCGATTAGCAGTCATCTTCAGCGTCTACCCAAAGAGGAAACATTCATCAGTAGCAAACTCACAGTGAATAACAGCAAAGCGCGACTCAATATCGAAGATGGCAATGGTCAGATATTAGCAACCCAACAGATCCCCTATACCGATTTTCCGTTAGAGGAGATCATGCTCTTTGCCTGCTGGGATCAAAAACACTGGGTCATCATGCTACCCGGTGAATACTAAATATACGATGCGCTTTTATGAATTTAAATCTAGTCCAGCAAAACCCTTAACCCCAGCACAAGCACGAATCAAGGGCTTAAAAGATCAGGCCAAACGAGCACAAATGGCAGTTAAAGCGGAGCGGGCTAGGCAAAAGATCCAAGCAGCACACACCACCCTCAATCAATTAGAAGGTAATTCAATGAGGAGTAAATCCTTTAAGGCACTGCATAAGACCAATAACCCCTACTCCACTTGGATAGGTATTGGGACCTATGGCTCATTTAACGATGCGTTAGCAGCAGTACTAAGAAAGAAAAAACAAGGCTCCATTGCAGTGCAGATTCAAGATAGCGCTAAGATGGTGGTGCATTCCGCTTAAACGTCATTACATGTCCAAAACCATCATATTCGATACTGAAGCTACAGGTATTAAAGAACCCGCTTTAATTGAAGCGGCTTGGCTTGAGCTTGAGTCTATCGAGCCATTCTTAGTTGCCAATCCTTTTGTACAGCGTTATAACCCAGGTAAACCCATTACTCTTGGTGCCCTAGCCACACACCACATCATGGATGAGGAATTGGTGGATTGTCCGCCCGCTAGCAGTTTTAAACTACCGGATGACGTAAGCTACATCATTGGTCACAACGTGGACTTTGACTGGGAGGTTATAGGAAAACCTGAAATCAAACGGATTTGCACGTTAGCGCTAGCACGGAAACTTTGGCCCGATTTAGATAGTCATACTCAAGGCGCCTTGCTTTATTACTTAGAGCGTAATAGCGCACGCGAACAGTTACGCAATGCTCACTCTGCACTCACGGATGTGGGGATCTGTGCAACGATCCTAAATCATATTTGCCAGCGGCTGAGCGTTAAAACGGTAGAGAATTTATACACAGAATCTGAAAAAGCAAGGGTTCCAACGACCATGCCTTTTGGTAAACATAAAGGCATGCTGTTTGGTGATATTCCTAGTGACTATAAACAGTGGCTGTTAGGTCAAGGAGATATTGATTCCTATTTGCGGAAGGCTTTGGAGGCGTAGAGCTTAAATGGGTGCATTATCTATACTAAGCTCATCATATGATACGAAGAGTGTCTATGATATTTCCATTCTTTTAAAGAAAAATTCTGAATAAAGAATGTATAAATGAAATTAAAATATAAAAAACTTAAAAACAAAATTGAAAAAGATTAGCATTTTTAATTCTCGCGAAAAGTCAATAAACCCGCAAACGGTGATAAATCATTACCTGTTCTTAAGAGAATTAGTCTATAAATCTTCAAAGAAAAATACAGATGATCCAATCAACCATGACGCTGTAATCATTTTTTATCTAGCGCAATTGATTGCGAAGCGTGATTCTAAATTAAGCCCTAGTTTTATCAAAAAATATTTTCATGAATTTTGTATGATTTTTAAAATTGATCAAAGTAATTTTAATGATCAGATTTTTAATCATAAAAAAATAGCAACTGACTATGAAATTGGTCAATTTGGCTATGTGATTGATATTTGTCATCAATTCTATTTATCCAACATCAAAACAGATAAGGATACAAAAACTGAGTTTTCAAATTCTCATGGATACAGAAAAATGCGCGGCGCATTTTTTACTCCATACGAAATTGCTAGATTAATAGTTACAAAAACATTTAGTGAACTTGCATTGAACAAAATCGATAAACCGAAGATTTATGATATGGGATGCGGCTCTGGAGTATTTCTCTCAGCAGCAGCACATATCCTATCTAAAAAAGGATTTTCCTCGGAGAGCATATTAAACGAAATGATTTTTGGATCAGATATTGAGTTATTTTCTGTAAAAATCTCACAAATTATTCTACAAATTGAACTCGGTATTGAAATTAAAGATTTCATAAACCTCAAAACAATAACGTCAGAAGATATTATTTTCGGCAACTACGAATACCCAATTTTCAATACTCAAAAACCTTTGAATCAATTTGATGCTGTTGTAATGAATCCACCTTACGATAGACTTAAGGCTGACGGCGGTACAGAATCAGAAAAAAAATCTACAACGCAAAAAATTCAATTCGTTAAAAATTCACCAGTATTCATTAATTCTTCAACTGGTAGCATCGATATGTACAGACTTTTTATAGATAAGAGCCTAAGTCTTATCAAGCCTACAGGAGTAATTGGAGCGATTGTGCCCATGACATTCATGGCGGATAGATCCGCTAGTCCTATCCGGAAAAAACTAATTGATGCTCATGCTTTATCAGAACTTATTATTTTTCCAGAAAAAACTAGTATTTTTGATAATGTAACTCAAGCATGCACTATTTTCTTAGCAAACTTAGCAGGGAATAAGAAAGAAATAAAGATATCACAAATGCTAGGTAGCAAAAGAATTGAATCAGAAATTTCTGTCCCATTTGATGTGGTTAAGTCTTTATCGCCAAGTTATTCACCTATACCGCTCATCGCAAAAAGTGAATTAAATATTCTTAGCAAATTAAACCAATTTCCCCGTATTGGCCAAATCGAAGGGATTGAAAATCGAAGAGGAGAATTAGATCTAACACTCGATAAATTTTACCTAAATGGTACTGATGCTAAGTTACTAAAAGGATCATCAATTAATCTATTTTCCATAAATAATTTTTTTAATGTTGACTATAAGTCTTTTGTGGCATCCAAATCAAGCTCACCAAAAGCTCTTGACATCCACTCAGACAGAATAGCTGGCCAACAAATAAGTAATATTGGCTCCAAACAAAGATTAAAATTTTCTCTTGTTCCAAAAGATACTATTTTAGGTAACTCTCTAAATTATCTTAAAGTCAATGAGGAAAAATTTATCCAAAATGCCTTCAATATATATTCCTTATTAGGATTTTTAAACTCACAAATTCTTAATTGGAGATTCAAGCTTACTAGCTCCAATAATCATGTTAACAACTATGAGCTAGATGACCTACCAATTCCAATTAACGCAGATAAGGATAAGATTAAAAATCTTAATGAAGTTGTAAAAAGTTTATGTGACAGAAATTTAGATACAGAACATCAAAACGAGTTAATAATTAAAATGAATGAAATTGTTTTCGATTGCTATGGTATTTCTTCAAGAGAATTTACTATTAAATGAATATTTTTAAGATTTATAACCATCAAACAACTTCTCTAAGTGAAATTGATATGAGGATGGTTGTATCCATACCATCTGGTGGAAATTGGAAAAATATTCCATTAGACATTCCGTCTAAAAGAGTAGAGAGAATTAGACAAAGTGGAGGCCGGACTACGTACTATGGTCGACTAAGATGGGAATTTCCAGCTTACACAATTGCCACATACTTTAATAGGCCAGGAAATGGCTGCAATATTCACCCTGAAGATGGCTCCAATGGAGAACCACAACATAGACTAATTAGCTTTAGAGAGGCGGCACGTATTCAATCTTTTCCAGATGACTTCAAGTTTTTTGGATCAAAATCATCGATGTTTAAACAAATCGGAAATGCAGTACCTCCATTACTAGCTTATGCAATCGCTAAAGCTCTAAATAAATCAACTATCGTAGATTTGTTTTGTGGATGTGGTGGTCTGAGTAAGGGGTTTGAATTAGCAGGATATGATGTCATTGCTGGACTGGAGTTTGATAAACACGCCTTATCTACTTGGGCAAAGAATCATGCAGGGACTCCAATCCTTGGAGATATTAATAAATCAGATATAAAAGAGAATCTAATAAACTCAGTAAAAAAATCTTTAGGCGGGGAAAATCTAGACGTATTAGCAGGGGGGCCGCCTTGCCAAGGATTCTCAACAGCAGGATGGAGAGAAACTGCAGACCCCAGAAATCAGCTTTGGCTGAATTATCTGGAAATTTTAAAAGCACTAAAACCAAAGTACTTTTTAATAGAAAATGTTCCAGGAATACTCTCTATGAAAAAGAATGGCATTCTTGTGATTGAAAGCATGATTAAGCAATTTTCTAAGTTAGGATACACCTTATATTACAAAGGTTTAAAGGCTGAAGAATATGGAGTGCCGCAACTCAGAAGAAGGGTTTTCATTATTGGGGCTCGTAGTGATATGGAGCCATTTAAATTTCCTGACCCTGCTATTTCCACGCCATTCACTGTTAAAGATGCAATCTCTAACTTGCCTAGACTTGGAGTTAATGATGGGGTTGAAGAGTTAATCGTTAACAACTATAAAACGAACTCAAAGTATCAAGACTGGCTTATTGGTGCCTGCGACGTAGAGGCACTTCTGAGCTCAAAGGAAAAGCCTAAAAAGAAAACGTTGCAAATTGAGTTACTTTAATGATTTAGATCTCCAAGTCCTTTTTGAAGAACTAATTTTGCCTTTTCATTTCCAAATCTTTTTATTACTTCCTCTGTTTCTAAAACCAATCTCTCAAGTTTTATCTCATCAATATCTGCTAGTTTTCGATTGTCTTTTAGTTTGTATTGCTCTAAAGATTCAAAGGCAATTCTTATATATCTCGCTGCATTCCTAGAATACTGAGTAAGATTTCCTTTGGTTTTTTCAATACGCACATACTCACCTGTCAATGGATTGAATCCATGTACTTTTATACTATAAAAAGCATATTCTGGGTTTAACAAAGATTTTAGAAATTCTAAATTTCCACGATCTTTAAGCTCATGCAAAACCAACAAAACTCTGTGTAAATGTTTTCTAAGGATTTTTGATAGCCCAAGAGCATCTTCATCATTTTTTATCTTATTTTTAAGCCTATCCCAAATAGGTTTTGTATGCCATGAAACAATTTGATTTCCTTTAGACTCAAGTTCTATAAGCTTTTGCACATCAGAAAATCTTATCCTATTGTTTTTGGCGGAATTTTCTTGCTTGGTCATTGGAAAGAAAAATGGTGTGTGACAAAATCCCAATGAAATTGGTCCGATATGATCAGCCGAAACATTACTCTTGGCAAACTCCTTCATTAACCAACTCGCAGCCTTCCAATCACCGTCCGCCCAATTCTCGTAAGCCCTGCGATCTTCACCATATTTAGATAAATTTTCTTTTGATCTTCCTTTATCCTCTTTCGATCTACAGCATTTATTATAAGAATGAAATCCATCAAGTCGATCAGGTGCATTTGACATTACACCGGGACTTAATAATGTAACCCTTTCTTTTCGAAATTCTTTTTCAATAGCGCTAGAAGTAAGTTTTTTTAAACGCAAATCAAATACTTTGACAAATTCAGCCAGACCACGTTCACCATATTTATTTTCTATGTTATTTATGCAATCACTTATTTCAGTAAATTCATCAATTGCTATATTAGGAAATAAACTTTTAACTTTTTTTATGCAATTCGCGGTTAAGTAAAGATATTCAATACTTAAAATTTTTCCACAAGTTTGACAGGGCTTATATTTTGTTGGATGTAAAAATCTTGCAACATCCGATATTTTTGGATCTCCAAGTAGAAAACCTTTCTTTTGTAAATTCTCTTTAGTTTTATTCCACCAATCAGCCCGTGCTTTGCCCAGCTGGCCCGAAGCGGTAGCTACCCATGCTATACCATCATCTTTAACGGAAGGCATAGGCATCCCAGCATAAGATGGATGCTCAATTATGAATTTTTGATACTTAACAAATTCACTACTGTAGTTTCTTTCTTGCTTTGTCATAAGCTGCTTCATGTAGTTAAATAGTGTATGTAATATGGTATCAAATTGGTGATACTAAGGCCACTAATTTAGGATACTTTTCGATGTCCCAAAGATATGGGTTCGGTTTTTAACTAAGCAGATTTAATTTTTAATATAAAAAAGACATTATGAATAAGAGTATTTTTAAAGACTTACTAAATCACAATTACCCCAAACTTACTACCGATAATCAAACGACAATCTTAAGAATTTCGGATGTAATTCAAAAGGGTCAAACCACTAACTCTGAAAGAGGGAGTTTTTCAACACCAGACTGGGTTGTTTTAAGCCCGCATGGAACAGCCAATAATGCTTGCATGAAAAGTGTGATGGTAATGGCTTCCGATAAAAGCAATCGATTTCCATTGAAATGGAATGATGCTTATTCATTAAATAATGCCTTAGAAAACTTGATTAACTACTATCAAAACTGCCACAAAATTACCAAACTTGGTGTTTTAGTAACAAATGTTTGGAGTCCTAGCAAATTATTTTCATTTTCCCCTCAGATTGAATACTTTGAGGCCAGGGGAATTCAATCTGTAGTAATTTTAATTAGTGGTAATGCTGTGCTTCCAATTTCTTGGCCATGGCGTTAACTTATAAGAGGGAGTAGAAAACTGTGGGCTCAGAAAAAATTCGTAAGCTATTTAAAGTTGATACTTCAGGTCAATTATTTAAAGGAGGATTTTATGATAGCTATATTGAGTTTCCAGAAGCGTCGCTAAATTATGCTTCGCTATCGACCTTTTATATTTACGAAGAATTCAGAAACACATGGGGCGGCATAAAACGAGGTAGAAATTCAAATTCATACCATTATGACCTTGAGCTAATTAAACATCGAATTCGGTTTGAAAGTAAAAGAGGTAGTCAATTCAAAGTATCAACTGTTACAAATTTAGCATTAGTAGGAGTTGATCTCTCGATTATCATCACAGACTATTATGAGGAGAGCTTAAGCCGAGCATTAAAACTTAAGAATCTTAAAAATTTTCAGTCAAGAAACTTGTTAGAAATTGCTTTTTCAATCGTTAATAACGAAAGCTACTCAGTATTTTGTTTAGATTCAGATATTGTTCCTCCCTTTATTTTTCCAAATACTTCTTTTCCAATATTTAATCGCTCTCAGTTAAATCTCTTAACCAATCCAACTAAAATTGAATCAAATCTAAATTCCTTATTTTCACTTTGTGAGCAAGTAAATAGATTACTAGTAGAAATGTAATTTTTTAACCCCACTCCCCCGTTTCTTCCATCAGCCCCTGATCCTTAGGGCAGATTGGGGGGCCATATTCAAGATATCGCTTCATCATGACTATCTCATAACCACACTTTTCACACTTGGCGCCCGGTCGTTTAATTCCTGCTCTTGATGCGCCTCTTGCAATTAGGAGTTTTGCATGGGGGAAATGTCCTAGCGCTTGTGCAATCCTGATGAGATCTTGCTTTAAATATTCGCCTGCTCCCGCACTTCTCATAGGCCCTTTTAGCCCAACATCGGTTGCTATCTTCTTAAACCCCTCTCCGTGACCACTCTTGCAATCATCTACAGCATGAACCAATTCGTGGGTTAATGTATCTAATACCTCTATGGGGTCGGCTTGATTGGGGGCTATAAAGATCTGGTTCATTCCGTCTTCGGATGCTTGGCTACCCCAACATTGGCCTAGGTGCCGACCTTTTGCTCCGGTACTTGGAAAGCCAATGGATACCTTTACGGGGGGAATTTGGTAGCCACCCCTTTGAAAGATCGGCTCTAAGCTAACGACAGCACGCATCAACCAATCCTCTCGCAACATTGTTATTGAAATAGTCATAAGCCTCCTAATTAAGACCCCTTTTTAATGAGGGGAAGTCAGCATATGGAATTCTTAGCTCATGGGATGAGCTTGAATAGTATTTCTATCTTTTTCATATTATGACACAAATATTAACAGTAATAGTGTTAATATAGCCACATGTCAGAAAAAACCTATCTATTTGAAGAGCTGTGCGCCTTATCGGAAGTCAACTCCCGTACGGTGCGTTATTACATCCAGATCGGCTTGCTCGATAAGCCCATAGGACAAACCCGCGGGGCTCACTATACGAGCCTTCATCTTGAGAAGCTACTCAGAATCAAGCAATTGAGCGAGTCTGGAATTTCGCTAGAGCGGATACGGGACTTATTGACAGGCGATTCCCTGCAATTACCGCAGCAGCAAAAACAGGCTGGGCATATTGAGGTGCGCACTCACCTTTGGGTTACGGATGGCATTGAATTACAGGTATCAGCAGAAACAGCGGGACTAAGCCCTGAGGAATTGCGTCACTTTCTCAAAGAGGTTTTATTAGTATATGAACAAATCAAAAAGGACAAACAATGATAGTAATTGAACGGGAAGACGATCAAACAAACCAAAATTCTGGAATGGCATTGCAATCGGTACGTGCAATTGGCACGTTGGCGGGACTACTCTTGGATATGACAATCCGCCAGCACTATAAAAATATCTCTAATAAAAATATTGAGACGGTGTACTCCTTTCCAATGGGCTGGGGCGCAACGTTTATGGATTTGCATGTGGAAATCGCTGGCAAGCGTTTAACTGGAGTAGTTACTGAAAAACAAAAAGCTAGCCAACGTTATGAAAAGGCCATTGCCGATGGTGATGCGCCAATCATGCTCGAAAAGAACTCTGATGGCTTGTATACCGTAAACCTTGGCAACCTTAAGGCAGGAGAAGAGGCTGTCATCGAGTACCGCTACAGTCAACTACTCCGTTTTGAGGAGGACTCCGTTCGACTCACCCTTCCTACGGCCATTGCTCCCCGCTATGGCGATAGCGAGTTAGGTGGTATTCAAGAACATCAAACCACCGAACCGAATTTTTTGGTTGAATACCCATTTACACTCTCAATTCTATTAAGTGGTGGCGTGGAAAAGGCGACCGTTGAGTGTCCATCACACCAAATACAAGTTACGCAAGTGGCTGAAGGCACGCAAGTAGAGTTAATGCGTGGCGCATTTTTAGATCGTGACTTTATCCTTAATCTCACAGAACTAAAAACCCAATCATTTTGCATAGTTACACCAGACCCACAGTTAGGGCCTGAAGGCTGTACTGTACTAGCGAGCTTTTGCCCTCCAATGCCTGAGGTGTCTGAAAAAAATCCGGTTGAACTAAAGATTTTAGTTGACTGCTCTGGCTCCATGGAAGGCGATAGTATTTCGTCAGCAAAACGCGCCTTACATCAAGTGCTAAGTCAATTGGATCCCCATGATCACTTTAGTTTTTCTTGCTTTGGTAGCGAGGTTCAGCATCATCATTCAAGCTTAAAGCCTGCAAATCAGTTCAATATCTCTGCTTCCAGTGTCTTAATTAGCAACACGAAAGCTGATATGGGTGGAACCGAAACAGCCAAAGCGCTAATCTCGACATTTGATATTAAATCCGAAAAAGAAAAGGCTGATGTTTTACTCATTACCGATGGAGAGGTTTGGGATACCGGCAATATTGTCAAAATTGCCCAGATGTCTTGTCATCGAATTTTCGCCATTGGTGTTGGCACTGCACCAGCCGACACCTTATTACAAGAACTTGCCGAAAAAACAGGTGGCGCTTGTGAACTAATCTCCCCTAAGGAGAATATTGCTGCAGCTATTATGCGGATGTTCAACCGGATTAGACAAGCTCGCTCCACAGAAATTAAATTGGAATGGGGTCAAGCTGAAAAACTATCCTGGATTCACGGCAACAACCGTGCAGTATTCTTTGGTAATACAGTGCATGTGTTAGCCGGCTTTATGACTGCTCCCAAACAGCCGCCTGTATTATCGTATGAATTAGGCAAATCACCGCAGCGCATTCAGGTGATTGCCGAAAAACTCACAGACGATATAACCAATCAGTCTTTATCCCGTTTAGGGGCTGCACTACGCCTTAAATCACTCCCTAAAGGTGAAAAAATTGCCCTTGCCCTGCAGTACCAACTGGTCACTGAAGATACTAATTGCCTTCTAATTCACATACGTGCAGAGCAGGAGAAGGCTGAAGGACTACCCGAATTACAGAAGATCGCACAGATGCAGGTTGCTGGTTGGGGTGGCGCTGGCACAGTACATGACTCAACAAAAGTTTATGCTCACAAAACGATGGTCTTCAGACAAGCTGCAGGAAGTAGTATGTTAAATAGCCCGCCGTTGCAAGATGCGATGATTACTAGCTATGAGGCGTTTGATATTCCCAAAGTATTCCGTAACGACAGGTCAGCAGCTGCTAGCAAATTAGTAACAGATGAGGATTATTACGAGATCCCCGAATTCCTAAGAAAACAGGAGGATAAAGCTGCACTAGAAAGAATAAAGAAAGATCCACTTAGACCAGAAGAGATAATTCAGATTGCAAATTATGCTTTGAATCAGAAATCAAATCTTGAATTTTTTATTCGAGAGATAAAGGATAAAGAATTATGGAAGGACTTATTAGTCTTAATTGAAAAGATAGGTAATCGATCCTCTCATGAGGACGCCTGGATTATTGTCTTATCTTGGATGTTATTTAAG
>Ga0214921_10003303_pt1 | contig 24873 bp, 20 predicted proteins | sample LL1505_MetaG_FD_177992 | JGI IMG/M metagenome (GOLD analysis project Ga0214921, IMG submission 177992) | Freshwater microbial communities from Lake Lanier, Atlanta, Georgia, United States - LL-1505 | ecosystem: Environmental > Aquatic > Freshwater > Lake | place: USA: Georgia | collected...
GCACCACCATCGTGGCGTAAATACCATCCATGGCCTTGCCGCCGAGTTTGTGGATCAGGTCGGTATACGCGGCCACGGAGGCAAAAAATACGGGGTTAAAGCCGGTCTTTCGGGCCTCGGCCACCGTGCCGATGGTTTCCCGGATGATGGTGCCCAGGACCACCAGTTCGCAAGATGCGGACTTCATCTTGGCCACTTGGCTGGAAAAGTCGGTGGCGCCACGTTTAAAAGATGTCTTCTCGGTCAGTTCCATATTGACGGTTTTGAGGCCGGCTTCACTGCCGCGAAGCACTTCGAGGCCAAATTCGTCGTCCTGGTAAATGATGCAGACTTTTTTGGCGTTGCGGTCCGCCACCATTTGGGGCAGGGTCAGGCGCATCTGGTCGAAGTAGGAACTCAGCAGCGCGTATTTGAGGTCGTTCGGCGCTTCGTACATTTCACGCGCCGCGGTCAGGGGCATGAAGTTGACCACTTTTTTCTCAAACTGAATGGGCATGGCCGCATTGTTTTGGGCGGTCCCCAAATGCCCCGCCATGATAAAAATTTTGTCCTGGTTCACCAGCTTTTGGGCCGCCAGCACGGCACGCTTGGGGTCGTAGCCGGAGTCCTCCACCAGCAGCTTGATCTGTCGGCCATGCACGCCCCCTTGCTCGTTGAGCTCATCGATGCGGAGCTGCATGCCATTGCGGGCCTGCTTGCCATAGCCCGCCAAGGGGCCGGACAAGTCTTGAATCGTGCCCACGACGATCTCAGTTTTAGAGACGCCCTGTTGTTCGGCGGCATGCAGGGCGGGGCCCACGAGTAGACCGATTGCGAGGGCGGTCAGGGAAGACAGCTTAAGAAATTGACTTGGCATACAGGCTCTCAAAGAAAGGTGGGGTTGAAGGGGTGCAATAAAACCGAGGGATCCCTGCTTTTAGCTATACATCGCCTCAATTTGAGGCGTGTATTTCTTTTCTACCAGCTTGCGCTTGAGCTTCATGGTCGGTGTGAGTTCTTCGTCTTCAGCACTCAGTTGGGTGTCCAGCAAGAAGAACTTCTTGATCTGCTCGACCCGGGCAAACTTTTTGTTGACCCGCTCCAGCTCGGCCTGAATCAGGGCTTGTACTTCGGGCGCGCGCGTCAGGCTGGCGTAGTTGCTGAAGGGCACGTCCTGATCCTGGGCAAATTTTTCTGCGTTCTCCTGGTCGATCATGATGATGACGGTCAAGTAGGGGCGCTTGTCTCCAATCACCACAGCATCGGTGATGTAGGGCGAGAACTTGAGGTCGTTTTCCAGTTCGCTGGGGGTGATGTTCTTGCCGCCGGCCGTGATGATGATGTCCTTCATCCGGTCCGTGATGCGGAAGAACCCATCCGCGTCCTGTACGCCGACATCGCCGGTGTGCAACCAGCCGTCCGGATCGATGGTTTCCGCGGTTTTATCCGGCAGATTCAGGTAACCGGCAAATACGTTTTTGCCACGCACCAAAATTTCTCCGGTGGCCGGGTCCAGGCGCACTTCGTTGTAGTCGGCCGCCGGGCCAATGGACCCCGGGCGCATGTTCGTGGCCGGAACACCCGTGGAGGCGCCGCAGGTCTCGGTCATACCCCAAACTTCCAGCATGGGAACGCCCAGCGCCAGGTACCAGCGCACCAGGTCGGGCGAAATAGGAGCGGCGCCGGTCACCAAGCAGCGCGCCCGGTGGATGCCGATCAGCTTGCGGACGTTGTTGAGGGCGAGCCACTGGGCGATACGAAATTGCATGCGCAAACCCTGGCCTACTGGCTGGCCCGCCAGCACTAAGTCCGCAATCCGCTGGCCCACGCCAATACCCCAGGCGTAGACCGCCTGCTGGAGTGCGCCGGCCTCTTTCAGCGAAATCATGACGCCAGAATAAAACTTCTCCCACACCCGCGGAACTGCGGTGAACACCGTGGGGGCAATCTCCCGCACGTTTTCGGGAATAGTTTCGGGGTTCTCCACAAAGTTGAGTTTGGCACCGGTGTAGAGCGCAAAATATTCGCCACCCATGCGCTCCGCAATGTGGCACAGCGGTAAAAAGCACATGCGCTCGTCGGTCTCATCTTGCGAGACCAGGGTGTTGTAGCCCCGAACGGTATAGACCAGGCCTTGTTGCAAGTGCATCGCACCCTTGGGCTTGCCGGTCGTGCCTGAGGTGTAGACCAATATCGCCAGGTCTTCAGGTTGGCTTTGTTGCACTCTGGCCTCAAAAGCACCAGGATGCGCAGCCAAATAACTTTTTCCCAGCGCCCGCAGTCCGTCCAGGCTGATGATGTCCGGATCGTTCAGGTTGCGCAGGCCTTCCATGTCGAACACCACAATCTTGCGGAGCAATGGCAGCCCGGCGCGGACTTCAAGCGCTTTGTCAAGTTGTTCGTCGTCCTCGACAAAAAGCACCGTGGTGCGGGAGTCCTCGCACAGGTATTGCACCTGGCTGCTGGCATCGGTAGGGTAGATGCCATTGGACACGCCGCAGGCCGATAACACGGCCAGATCGGCCCAGACCCACTCGACCACCGTGTTGGCCAAAATGGAAGCGCATTCACCTTTCGCAAACCCCAGGCTGAGCAGCCCCCCGGCAATCTCTTGCACCGCTTCAGCGGTCTGGTTCCAGGTCCAACTCCGCCACAGGCCCAAATGTTTTTGGCGCATCCACACGGTCGGGCCGCGCAGGGCGACGGCGTTCCAGAAGATGGCGGGAATAGTTTCCCCTGCCAGCACCACTTTGTGCTGGGGTTGGATGTGGCTCAAGTCCCAAAGTTGCGTCATACGGATCCTTGCCAGCGGGCGGGAGCGCCGGCGTTTGGCGGGGTGCGGGTGGGGTGGGTGAAAGGGGTGCGCTGATGCATAGGGGTACGCCGGCTTAGCGCCATGTTTTCTTCTTCTTCCAGCGCCGCTCGTCGCGCACGCCGGCTTCTTTGAGGCCGAGATAAAACTCTTTGATGTCGTCTTTCTCGCGCAAATGGGCGCAGGTGTCTTCCATCACGATGCGACCGTTTTCCAGCACATAACCGTAGTCGGAGGCGTTCAGCGCCATATTGGCGTTTTGTTCGACCAGCAAGATAGTGGTGCCACGCTCGCGGTTAATGCGCACGACGATCTCAAAAATCTCTTTGGTGAGCTTGGGACTCAAGCCCAGGCTGGGCTCGTCAAGCAACATCAGGTCGGGGTTGGCCATCAGGGCGCGAGAGATCGCCAGCATCTGTTGCTGGCCCCCCGACAGCAGGCCGGCATCTTGCGCGCTGCGCTCCCGAAGGATCGGGAAGTAGCCAAAGACGGTCTCAATGTCCCGCGCTACCCCGTCGCGATCGCTGCGGGTGTAGGCGCCCATCAATAGGTTGTCATACACGCTCAGGAGCGGAAACACCTCGCGGCCTTCGGGCACATGGCTCAGGCCCTGCTGCACGATGAACGAAGGGTCTTTGGCGGTGATGTCCTGGCCCTTAAATTCGATCGAACCTTTGCGGGGATCAATGATGCCGGAGATGGTTTTCAGAATGGTGGTCTTGCCCGCGCCGTTGGAGCCCAGGACGGCGGCAATCTCCCCGCGGCGCACTTGAAGGCTGACCCCCCGAATTGCCTTGATCGGACCGTAGGCGCTTTCCACATTGAGTAACTTGAGCACGGGCAGATCGCTGATGGCGGGTGGCAAGCTGCTCATAGCGCACCTCCCTGCGTGGCGCGGGGGCTGGTACCGGTGGGGCGTCGCAATGAGGAAACGTCGTCCACCGAGCCCAGGTAGGCCTCGATCACGCCGGCATCGCTTTGGACCTCGCGCGGGGTGCCCATGGCCAGTACCTCGCCCTGGTTCATGGCCAACACCCGGTCTGAAACCTTGGATACCAAGCCCATGTCGTGCTCCACCATCAGCACGCTGATGCCGAGTTCTTGCTGAATGTCTTGGATCCAGAAGGCCATGTCATCGGTCTCCTCCACATTCAGGCCCGAAGAGGGCTCATCCAGCAGCAGCAGTTTGGGCTCAGTGCACAGAGCGCGGGCCATTTCCACCACCTTGCGCACGCCATACGGCAAACCGGCGACAAAGGTGTCCCGGTAATGCTGCAGATTCAGGAAATCAATCACCTCTTCGGCCTTTTCGCGCGACTGCAGCTCGGCTTCGCGGACCGAGGGGGTAAAGAACAAGTCTTGCCAAAACCCGGTTTGGCGATGCGTATGCCGACCAATCAGCAGGTTGTGCAGCACCGAGGCGTGTTCAAACAACTCAATGTTCTGAAACGTGCGCGCGATGCCGAGTGCGGCCACATCTTGTGGCGCCTGGTCGGTGAGTTTGATCAGACCTTTGGGCCCTAGGTAGTCAATCTCACCCGCCGTGGGCGTGTAGATCCGGCTGATCAGGTTGAACACCGTGGTTTTGCCGGCTCCGTTGGGGCCGATCAAGGTAAACACTTCACCTTGCTTGACATCAAAGCTGACGTTATTGACCGCCAGCACGCCGCCAAAGCGGACGCTGAGGTTCTTGGCCGATAAAAGGGTCGCGGTCATTTCAGACGGTCCGATTTTTGGAAAGATTTCTGCCGCTTGAACATGCCCTTGCGGTAGAACGGAAACATTTCGAAATAGGTGCGCACCTTGAGCCAGCGCCCGTACAAGCCCATGGGTTCAAACAGCACAAAGGCGATCAGCACCAAGCCATAGACCAGCCCCTGCAAGCCGGGGGCCTGGCCGACCACGGCAGGCAAGTAGTCCTTCACTAGGGCAATCAGCTGGGGCATGGTGATCAGGAAAATCGCCCCTAAGAAAGCGCCGTGCACTGAGCCCAGACCACCTATCACGATCATCAATAACAAGTCGATCGATTGAAGGATGTTGAACTGGTCGGGCGAGATGAACTGCAGCTTGTGCACGTACAAAGCGCCTGCGACTCCCGCCAATCCCGCCGAAATTGCAAACGACAGTGTTTTGTAGCGCGCCAAATGGATGCCCATGCTTTGGGCCGAGATCTCAGAGTCTCGAATCGCCACAAAAGCGCGGCCAGTCGGTGCGCGCAGCAGGTTCAGGATTCCAAGGGTCGAAAAGACCGTGATCACCAGGCACAGGAAGTAAAACTGAATCTCTGTTTCCAGTACCCAGCCAAAGAGATCAGGCTTCTTAATATGGATACCCGCGTTGCCACCGGTCACCGACTCCCACCGGGCAAGCACCTCTTCGACAATGAAACCAAAGGACAAGGTGGCCATACCCAGATAAATCCCTTTCACGCGCAGCGCGGGCAAACCCACCACCCAGCCCACCGCCGCGGACAGCGCGCCGGCTCCGGCCAGCGCGATCGGAAATGGCACGCCGGAATTGGTGAGCACGGCCTGGGTGTAGGCGCCCACCCCCAGAAAGGCCGCGTGCCCCAGCGAGAACAGCCCCGTAAAGCCGGCCAGCAGCATGATGCCGAGCGCCGCGATGCTGTAAATCAGTACAAAGGTGAGTTGCGCCAGCCAGTACTCGGTAAACAGCCAGGGGGCCGCCAGCAGGAGCAGCATCAAAACGCTGTACCAAAGACGGTGTCCATCGTGTTTTGCCAGTTCTACGTCCTGGCGGTACTCTGTTTTAAAAATGAAACGCATGTCAGACCTTTTTGCGCAGTTTTTCGCCAAACAGGCCGTTGGGTTTGACCATCAGCATCACCAACACGACGATGTAAGCGGCGGTGTCCTTAAAGCCGTCGGGCAAGTAAAAGCCTGCGAAGGACTCCACCAAGCCGATTACGACCCCGCCCACGATGGCGCCGGGCAAACTGCCAAAGCCGCCCACCACCGCGGCAGGAAACGCTTTGAGACCGATAAATCCCATGTTCGCATGCACGAAAGTAATGGGCGCTAGCAGCAAACCGGCCAAGCAGGCCACGGCTGCAGCCAGCCCCCAAGCGATGCCATTGAGCCGCTTGACCGGGATGCCCATGTAATAAGCGGCCAACTGGTTTTGCGAGGCAGCCTGCATAGCGATGCCCAGCTTGCTGTAGCGAAAAAGCGCAAACAGGAGCAGGCAGAGCACGCCGGTGGCGGCAATCACCACCATCTGTTCCACGTTGAGCACCAGACCGGACACGCGCCAGATTTCGTCTTTGTAGGGGACGGGCAGCGCCAGGGTGTCGGTGCCAATGCCGGGGATCATGGTGATCAGTCCCCGGGCCACGTAGCCAATTCCAATCGTGAGCATGACGATGGAAAAGGCGGGCTGGCCCAGGATGGGGCGGATTACCGCAAATTCAATCAAGGCGCCGAGCAAAGCCATGGCAATGACGGCACCCAGCACGGAGACCCAGTAGGGCAGCCCGAGCATGGTCATCCCGACCAGTCCGGCAAAGGCGCCCAGCATCATTAACTCCCCTTGCGCGAAGCTCACGGTCTCGGTCGCCTTGTAGATGAGCACAAAGCCCATCGCGATCAGCCCGTAGATGCAGCCCTGGGCAACGCCGCTGATCAGCAATTGAAAAAACTGCACCATGCCTCCTTGTGTTGTGCAGCGTGTTTATACCGTTCAGTTGTTAAATCATTGATAGGGTTCTTACTGACCTGGCGACAATATTTCAGATTGAATGTATGGGCGGTTCAGGTTTTTGGAATCTCGCGCGGCCGTCCTTGCTCGTCAATTGCCACATAGGTGACAAGGGCTTCCGTGACTTTGATGTACGTCCCCTGGGTGCGAAACCGCTCGGCGAATACTTCCACCTTGACCGTAATGGAGGTTCGCCCGATGCGCACCACCTTGGAGAAAAAGGACAGGATGTCGCCGACCCGCACCGGTTGTTTGAAAATGAATTCGTTCACCGCCACAGTGGCCATGCGGCCCTGGGTGTAGCGCGCGGGCAGCACCGAGCCCGCCAAGTCCACCTGGGCCATCACCCAGCCGCCAAAAATGTCGCCGTTGGCATTGCAGTCGCCTGGCATGGGGATCACTTTGAGCACCAGATCCTGGTCGGTCGGTAAGCCCACCGTTGCGGCAGGGGAGGTGGTGTTGGCATGGGTTGGTGTGGACATGGGCACAATCGAAGTTTGATTTTTTGAATTGTCTCCCATGCGCTCTTTTGGCCCGTCTGCCGACTCCCCCCGCCACGCACCACTGGCCACCGGCGCGACCGTTGCACCACCGACGGGCTTTAAAGCCAGCGACTGGGCCACCCTGCAGCGCCTGTTTCCCTATCTGTGGGCATACAAGTGGCGGGTGGTGGCGGCGCTGGCCCTGATGATCGGCGCCAAGCTTGCCAATGTGGGTGTGCCGCTGTTGCTCAAGACCTTGGTCGACACCATGAGCCCCAAGCCCGGCGACGTGTCGGCCGTCCTGGTGGTGCCGGTAGCCTTGCTGGTGGCCTACGCGGCGTTGCGTCTGTCCACGTCGCTGTTTGCCGAACTTCGCGACCTGATCTTTGCCAAGGCCACGGAGGGCGCAGCCCGAAGCATTTCGCTCGGGGTATTTCGCCACCTGCATGCCATGAGTCTTCGCTTTCATCTGGACCGCCAGACGGGCGGCATGACGCGCGACATCGAGCGCGGTACCCGCGCCGTGCATTCGCTGGTGTCGTATTCGCTCTACAGCATTATTCCTACGTTGATCGAGGTGGGGCTGGTGCTGACGCTGCTGGCCGTGAAGTTCGACGTCTGGTTTGCCGGCATCACCGTGATCGCCTTGGTGCTGTACATCACCTTCACCATCTCCATGACCGAGTGGCGCACCCAGTTTCGCAAGCGCATGAATGAGCTCGATTCCAAGGCCCACACCCGGGCGATTGACTCACTGCTTAATTTTGAGACGGTCAAGTACTTTAACAACGAGGATTTTGAGGCGCGGCGCTATGACGACAACCTGGAGCGCTACCGCCTGGCCGCGCTCAAAAGCCAGCGCACTCTGAGCCTCTTGAACGCCGGCCAGCAGCTCATCATCGCCAGCGGCTTGGTGGCGATGCTTTGGAGGGCCACCCAAGGCGTGGTGGACGGGCGGATGACGCTGGGCGACTTGGTGATGGTTAACGCCTTCATGATCCAGATCTACATCCCGCTCAATTTTCTCGGAGCGATTTATCGGGAACTCAAGCAAAACCTGGCTGACCTGGAAAAAATGTTCGTGTTGTTGGAGCGCGAGCAGGAAATTGCCGACGCGCCTGGTGCGCAGGCCCTGCGGCTGCCCCAGGGGGCGGCCAGTGCCAGCGTACGTTTTGAGCAGGTGGGCTTTGCCTATGACCCGGCGCGCAACATCCTGCACAACATCAACTTCGAGATTCCGGCCGGTAAGACGGTGGCGGTCGTGGGGCCTTCGGGATCGGGCAAGTCCACGTTGGCGCGCCTCTTGTACCGCTTCTATGACATCCAGCAGGGCAGTATCGCCGTCGCGGGCCAAGACATCCGCACGGTCACCCAGGCCAGCTTGCGGGCGGCCATCGGCATCGTGCCGCAGGACACGGTCTTGTTCAACGACACGGTGCAATACAACATTGCCTACGGTCGTCCGGGCAGCAGCCTGGCGGAGGTGCAGGCGGCTGCCCAGGCCGCGCACATTGACGGCTTCATTGCCAGTACGCCAGCCGGTTACGACACCATGGTCGGCGAGCGCGGTCTCAAACTCTCAGGCGGCGAAAAGCAGCGGGTGGCGATTGCCCGGACCTTGCTCAAGAACCCGCCGATTCTGATTTTTGACGAAGCCACCAGTGCACTTGACTCTGCCAACGAGCGCGCCATTCAGGCGGAACTCGCCCGCGTGGCACACAACAAGACCACGCTCGTGATTGCCCACCGCCTCTCCACGGTGGTGGATGCCCACATGATTCTGGTGATGGATTCTGGGCGGATCATTGAGCGTGGCAGTCACACGGAACTGCTACAAGCCCAGGGCCGTTATGCGCAGATGTGGGCCTTGCAGCAAAGTGGCGAGTCGCCCTGAATCCTGAGGCGGTACCAGGCCGGCGCGCCAGCGGCCATAATTTCAGCCATGGAAACCAAATGGCTGGAAGACTTTGTGTCGCTCGCTGAAACCCGTAGCTTCAGTCGCTCGGCCCAACTGCGCCATGTCACCCAACCGGCTTTTTCTCGCCGCATTCAGTCCCTGGAGGCCTGGGCGGGCGTGGACTTGGTTGACCGCAGCTCCTATCCCACGCGACTGACGGCCGCAGGGGCCGTTCTGTACGAACAAGCGCTGGAGGTCTTGCAGGCCCTGCAAACCTCCCGTGCCATGCTGCGGGGGCACACCGCCCCCGGGCACGACGTGGTGGAGTTTGCGGTGCCCCACACGCTGGCCTTCACGTTTTTTCCGGCCTGGGTTTCGGGGTTGCGGGAGCACTTTGGGCCGATCAAAAGCCGTCTCATCGCGCTCAATGTGCACGATGCCGTCACCCGATTGGTGGAGGGCAACTGTGATGTGCTGATCGCCTACCACCACCCCTCTCAGCCCTACCAGCTGGGGTCCGACCGCTTTGACATGGTCAGCCTGGGCCAGGAGGTGCTGGCGCCCTACGCCAAACCCGATGCGCAGGGCGCGCCCCTTTTTCAGTTGCCGGGTCAAGCGGGTCAGCCGCTGCCGTACCTGGCCTATGCGGAAGGGGCCTATCTGGGCCAAATGGTGGACCTGATCCTGAAGGCGGCGCCCACCGCCGTTCACCTCGAGCGGGTCTACGAGACCGACATGGCCGAGGGCCTGAAAGCCATGGCCCTCGAGGGCCATGGCGTCGCTTTTCTGCCCCATAGTGCAGTGCAAAAGGAGCTCGCCACCCATAAATTGGTCAGCGCGCTGCCGCCTGAGTTGGCGACGATGCAAATCACCATGGAAATGCGCGCCTACCGCGAGCGCCCCCATCTGAAGGAGCACCATCGCCCGGGCGCGGCGCCCGAGCGCGTGCCAGTCAGCGATGCCCCGCACAGTGCGCAGGCGCTCTGGGACTACTTGCGCGCGAGTCGCGACGACTGACCCCGGTCGCCAGACTTCCGGTTGGCGGAGCAAGCTCTGGGACAATAGCGCTTGCCGCGCTCAGAGCCAGCGCCCATCCACTTTTTTCATGCTATGACCACCACGGCCGACACCCTGACCCTGACCCGACCCGACGACTGGCACGTGCATTTGCGCGATGGTCAGGCGCTCGCCACCGTGGTGCCCCACACCGCCGCCCAGTTTGGGCGCGCCGTGGTCATGCCCAACCTGAAACCACCGGTCACCAGCGCCGCCCAGGCCCAGGCCTACCGTGGGCGCATCTTGGCTGCGGTGCCCGCCGGCGTCGCCTTTGAGCCGCTAATGACCTTGTACTTGACCGATAACCTGCCTGCGGACGAAATTGGACGCGCCAAAGACGCCGGTGTGGTGGCCGTCAAGCTCTATCCGGCGGGTGCGACCACCAATAGCGATGCGGGGGTCACTGATCTGCGCAAAACCTATCCCACGCTGGAAGCCATGCAACGCGCCGGCATGCCGCTGCTGGTGCACGGTGAAGTCACGGACGGTGATGTTGACTTGTTTGACCGCGAGGCCGCATTTATTGATCAGCATCTGATCCCCTTGCGTCGCGACTTTCCGGGTCTGAAAATCGTTTTTGAGCACATCACCACCCGCGAGGCGGCGCAGTACGTCCAAAGCGCGGGCCCGCTTACCGCGGCAACGATCACCGCCCACCACTTGCTGTACAACCGCAACGCCCTTTTCAAGGGTGGTATTCGCCCCCACTACTACTGCCTGCCGGTCTTGAAGCGCGAAACCCATCGGCTGGCGCTGGTCGCCGCCGCCACCGATGGCTCGTCTCAGTTCTTTTTGGGCACCGACAGCGCGCCCCACGCCGCGCACCTCAAGGAGCATGCCAGTGGCTGCGCCGGCTGTTACACCGCGCACGCCGCCATCGAGTTGTACGCGCAGGCCTTTGAGGCTGCCGGGGCGCTGGACCGGCTTGAAGGCTTCGCCAGCTTTTTTGGTCCCGACTTTTACGCCCTGCCACGCAACACCAGCAGCGTCACACTGCGCCGGGAGCGTTGGACGCCCCCGGAGGGCTACGCCTTTGGTGACGCGGTACTCCGACCGCTGGCCGGTGGTGAAGCATTGCAATGGCGTCTGGCCTAGAGGGCATCGACTGGCAAGCCCCTTGGCTCGCCCCCTGGCGAACGCAAGGCGAGGCCGTTGCCGGGCGGGTTCTGGCGGGCGCCAGTGTTGCGCAGGCGTTGAATGCCCACTGTCTCTCAACAGATGTGGTGCGCTTCGCGCCGCAGCAGGCGCTACCGTTCGGCCAGGCCTACGAGGCATTCATTTATCAAACGCGCCAAGTACCGACACGGGAAGGTCTGCACGACTTTTTTAATGGGCTGTGTTGGCTGCATTTCCCCCACACCAAAACCCGGCTCAACGTGCTGCAGGCCGACCAGATTGCGCGCAGCGGCATACACAGCGTGCGTGGCCCGGCGCGCGACGGCATTACCGTGTTTGACGAAAACGCCGCCTTTTTGCAGGCGCCCGACGCCCTGTGGGACGCGCTGGTGGCCAAAGACTGGACCCGCCTGTTTGTCACCCTGCGGCCGCTGTGGGCGCAGACGCGCTTGGTCTTGTTTGGTCATGCGCTGCTCGAGAAGTTGGTGGCGCCACGAAAAAGCATCACTGCCCACGTCTACCGCGTTCATGCCAAGGATTCCAGCCTGGCTGCGGTAGATCACTGGATGGCGCACGACCTGAGTGCCGAAAAACTGGCTGCCAAACCGTTTGCCCACTTGCCGGTGCTAGGTGTACCCGGTTGGTGGAATGCCAACGCCGCACCCGGCTTTTATGACGATCCCTCGGTTTTTCGTGCGCCGCGCTCGCCCAACACCCGGTGCCACTAAAAACCGCAGTTTTTCTGGGCCCAAACGCAGGCCCCTGGCTTGTGATTGGCGTGACCGGCCCTAATATGGCCGGCATGCCGTGGGTCGATGGTGGCTCCTGGTTCTGGGACTTTGTCTCTTGTAGAAGGATTTTTGTATGAAACGTATTTTTCTGTTCGTGCTGACCAATGTGCTCGTGGTGGTCGTGCTGGGCATCGTTGCCAGCCTGCTGGGTGTCAACCGCTACCTCACCGCCAACGGCCTGAACCTAGGCGCCTTGTTAGGCTACGCGCTGGTCATGGGCTTTGGCGGTGCGTTCATTTCGCTGCTGATCAGCAAGCCGCTGGCCAAATGGAGCTCGGGAGTGCGCGTCATTGAGCAACCGCAGAATGCCGACGAGGCGTGGATCGTGGACACCGTGCGCAAATTTGCGGACAAGGCACAGATCGGCATGCCGGAAGTCGGCATTTTCGAGGGCGAAGCCAACGCATTCGCGACCGGCGCGTTCAAAAACTCGGCGCTGGTGGCCGTGTCCACGGGCTTGCTGCAAGGCATGACGCGCGAAGAGGTCGAGGCCGTGATTGGCCACGAAGTTGCGCACGTGGCCAATGGTGACATGGTCACGATGACGCTGATTCAGGGCGTCATGAATACCTTTGTGGTGTTTTTGAGCAGGGTGATCGGGTACGCGGTCGACAGCTTTTTGCGCAAGGGTGACGACCGCGACACCGGCCCCGGAATGGGCTACTACATCACGACCATCGTGTTGGACATTGTGTTGGGCTTTGCAGCGGCCATGGTGGTCGCCTGGTTTTCACGCCAACGCGAATTTAGGGCAGATGCGGGTGCTGCGCAGCTGATGGGACGCAAGCAGCCCATGGTCAATGCGCTGGCGCGGTTGGGCGGCATGGAAACCGGCGAGTTACCCAAGAGCGTTGCAGCCTTCGGCATCGCCGGTGGTATTGGGCAGCTGTTTAGCACGCACCCACCGATTGTAGAGCGCATCGCTGCCTTGCAAGCCAGCTAATGTGCCACGCAATGTGCGCAAAGCGATGACGAATCGTCCTCCATCCGAAGAAGCCGCCCGTGAGCCCAGCGAGGCTATAGCCGCCCCATCCATGGATGGAAGCGTCCCTGCGGGTCGTACTTAGCGCGCACCTGGTCGAGCCGTGCCATATGGGCGTCGGACACAAACCGCGCCGGGCGGCGCGCCAGGTTTTCGTCCGCCAGTTGGATGCCGCGGCTCCAGGGCTCCAGCGCTTTCATGTGGTCGGTGGCCCAGTTGACGTGTTGGGATTCATCCACGCCTTGGTCCAAGCCGCAATACAGTGCCAGATAGGTGCGGTGTTCCTGCGAAAAGGCCATATCTGGGCGCTGCACCGGGCCGTTCCAGTTGAGCCACAGTACGTGGCTGGGGTGCGGGGGCTGGGTGTCCGCGATGTTGCGAATTGCCGGCAGCAGCGGGGCAATGGGCGTGTCCATCCACATGTTGTCGGCGCTCCAGCGGGTGTTGGACAAGAACAAGGTTTTCTCGCCGGCCTTCATCATGAAATTCAGCGACATGGGCAGCAGCGGCAGGGTAAAGCTGGCTTTTGAGCGCACCGGGCTGTTCGCCATGAAGGCCAACATCTCGCGCGCCTCTTTCCAACTATCAGCCATCACGGGCGCCACAATCTCCATGCCATGGGCGTTGATGACGGCGGCCTTGGGGTTCATGACGATCTGAAACTCCACCTTGGGCGACACCGAAGGTCCCACCCGGTCGGCCCAGGCCAGCACTTCTTCGAGGTGCTTGATGCGAAACACCTGCAACTTCATGCCAATGAATTTGGCCCGCTGGTGCAGCTTCAGGTGAAAGCGCACCACGACCCCAAAAAAGCCCGGGCCTGCGCCGCGCGCCGCCCAGAAAAGGTCAGCATGTTCGGATGCATTTGCGTGCACCAGCGTGCCATCGGCCAGCACCACATCGATCCCGTTTACGTTCTGGCACCCTACGCCCACATTGCGGCTGTTCCAGCCGAAGCCACCCTGCAACAAAAAGCCGCCTAGGCCTACGGTCCAGGCGTGGGCCGTGGGGAAAAACAGGCCGTGGGGGACCACAGCGAGGTTCAATTCACCCGCCAACACGCCAGGACCAATGACGGCCGTCATGGCTACCGGGTTGATTTCAATCGACTTGAGTCGCGACAGGTCGAGCATCATTCCGCCGTCGCGGATATGGTTTTGCGCCCAACTGTGGCCACCCGAGCACATGCCGATGTGCATCCCGTCCAACGCCGCCTGGCGAACTGCCGATACCACCTCGTCAGCGGCGTTGGCCTGCACGACGATTTCCGGCCGGCGTCCAGGGTCACGCACGGTGAAACTGGTGCCCAGGACGGCCTGTTCAAAACCGCTGTCGCCAGGGCGAAAAACCCTGCCTTTGGTTTTGGCTTGTTGCATACAAATTCCTTGCTGTGACGGTGTTGATGCGAGGGTTTAAGCCTGTTTGCTGGGGCCAAAATGTTCGTAGAGTGCGGGCAAGAACTCAGCCAGATGGTTCATCTCTTGGGCGCAGTGCACTAGCAACTCCATGGCCATGTTGTTAGTCAGCGGTGCAAACTTTGCAGCCACTTTGCCCAGCAGGGCACCGACCGTTCCTGGCATGCCGTGTGGGCGGATGTTGGCGCCCGCCAGCCAAAAGCGCGAGCGCATTTCAGAGCCGCCCGGCACGGGACGCACATGGTGAACCAGCCAGCCAGTCTCCATGGGGGTTCCTGCCATCGAGCCGCGGGCACAAATCGCCACTTCGCCATCGCGCTTGAGTCGTGCTTCGTCGAGGCCTAGGGTGGCGGGGGGTACGAAACGAATCGCCAGGTTCAGGCGCTGGTTGCCCACGTACTCCACCACATGCGATGTACGACCAACGTAGTGGTTCAAGTCGCTGCGACCGTCGGCCCAAGCCGCATGCATGTGCGCGCGGGGGTGCCACAACTTGTAGCGTTGTGCCTCGCTGCCATGCCAGGCAAACCACCAGTCCCACATGGCCGGGGTAACCCCCGGCATGTCAGTCCGCACAAAGACGCGGAAGGCGCCGTCGGGACTGATGGTGACGCCGTTTTCGACGGGCCAGTAGCCACGGGTCTGCAGTTCGGGTGCACTTTCAACGGACGGGAGCAGGTCCACCGTTTGCAGGCCCATCGCGATGGCCTCACGCACATGCTCTGGCAAGGGCGTCATTTCGGACCTGAAAAAGCGGGCGTAGGGGCTCGCCTCCAGTTCATGGGCGGCGTAGCCAAGGTAGGCCGATTTTGGGTGGGGCATGGGCGACTCTTGCACGAGTGGAGATTAAATTATGCCAAAAGGCATAATTTAATCCAAGCCGGTGTTTACCCTAGTTCGGCAGGAGCAAGCCGCGTAGCACCTGAAACAGCATCTCGCCGTGGCGCTCGACGTAGTCCGGGGAATACACGTCCACTCCGTAGGCGTCACGAATGACCTGGGCGTCCATAAAAGGGAAATTCATGATGCCTAAAACCAGCGGAGTCAGGTGTTCCACGGGAGGTTCGCGTTGGCCGGCAAGGCGGGCCAAGCCCTCTAGCAGGGTTTTGCCTATAGCGTAGCCCGGCGCCAGAAGGTGGGTGCGAAGCCACTCGGCCCGTGCCCCACCCTTGCTCGTCTCGTCCACCACAATGTGCACCAGCTCAGGGTGACGGGAGGCAAAAAGCACTAACTGCCGGGCCACCATCCGCAGCAACTCGGGCGCGGATGCCGTCGCCGCCAAGGCGCCTTGAAATTGCGTCACTTCCGCGCGCAGAGCAGCCACCGCATCCCCTACCGCCGCTTCCCACAACAAATCTTTGGACGCATAGTGGTAATGCACCAGGGGCTTGGCGACCCCCGCCATGCGGGCGATTTCCACAATGCTCACGCCATTGAAGCCACCGCGAGCAAACGCCTTGAGTGCCGCCTTGCGAATGTCAATCGACGCATCGACATGGGACTTGCTGGGGCGCCCTGGCTTGCGCGGTTGGGGGGCTGCGATATTCATTTTTTCCATGGTCGGGAACTCTAACGTGGGCAATACCCGTCCCAAGGCCTTAAGGCAGCAAATCCCGGGCCAGTGCCTCAGCCACTTTGATACCGTCGACGCCGGCCGACAAAATGCCCCCGGCGTAACTCGCACCTTCCCCTGCCGGGTACAGGCCACGCAGGTTTGTGCTCTGCAGGTCTTCGCCGCGGGGCAGTTTGACCGGGCTTGATGTCCGCGTTTCTACGCCGGTTAGCACGGCGTCTGCCATGTCAAAGCCCTTGATCTTGCGTCCAAAAACGGGCAGTGCCTCGCGAATCGCCTCAATCGCGAAGCTCGGCAGGCTGCCGGCCAGATCCACCAGTTTCACGCCGGGCCGGTAGGAAGGCAATACCGTGCTGAACGCAGTCGATGCACGGGCGGCTAAAAAGTCGCCCACCAGTTGCCCGGGTGCCTCATAGGTCGCGCCACCATGCACATAGGCCCCGGATTCCAACGTGCGCTGAAAAGCGATGCCGGACAAAGGGTGTGCGCGGTTCGTGCTGGGAGGCTGGCCGTCCAGCAGCGCGCGTGCCTCTGCGGCATAGCGCGCGCCGTCCGTGGCGCCGAAAGCCGCCACAAAACTGGCCTCGTCGTGCGGATAGTCGGCGGGGTCAATGCCCACCACGATGCCCGCGTTGGCGTTGCGTTCGTTGCGTGAATATTGGCTCATGCCATTGGTCACCACGCGTTCGGGCTCCGACGTCGCGGCCACCACCGTACCGCCAGGGCACATGCAAAAGCTGTAGACGCTGCGGCCATTGTTGGCATGGTGCACCAACTTGTAGTCAGCGGCGCCCAAGAGCGGGTGGCCTGCGTGGCGGCCCCAGCGTGCGCGGTCGATGACGCCCTGGGGGTGTTCAATGCGAAAGCCCACCGAGAAGGGCTTGGCCTGCATCGCTACGCCTTGGCGCCATAGCATGGCAAAGGTGTCGCGTGCGCTGTGACCCAAGGCCATGACCACGTGGTCGGCGGCCAGTTCTTGCAGCGTGCCGCTGGCCAAGTCCAGCACCTGCAGGCCGCAGATGCGGCGCAACACGCCTTCGCTGCTGCTTATCGTGGTGGTCCGGATGTCGGTTACGCGGTGGCCAAAACGTACTTCACCGCCCAGCGCGATGATGCGGGCTCGCAGGTTCTCCACGACCTTGACAAGTTTGAAGGTGCCAATGTGGGGGTGGGCTTCCACCAGAATCTCAGGCGGCGCTCCTGCCTCCACAAACTCCTGCATGACTTTGCGTCCCAGATGGCGGGGGTCTTTGATCTGGCTCCAGAGCTTGCCGTCCGAAAAAGTGCCCGCGCCGCCTTCGCCAAACTGCACATTGCTCTCGGGGTGCAGGGTGTGTTTGCGCCACAGGTCCCAGGTGTCCTTGGTGCGTTGGCGCACTGCGGGGCCGCGCTCCAGCACGATGGGCTTGAAGCCCATTTGCGCCAGCAGCAGCGCAGCAAACATGCCGCAGGGTCCAAAGCCCACCACCACCGGACGCCGCACCCCGGGTTCAGTCACTTGCCGCACCAGGCGGTAGGCCATATCGGGCGTAGCACCAATGTGTGGGTGTCCGGCAAACTGGGCCAACAGGCGCTGCTCCAGCGCCGCGTCCAGCGTCAGGTCCACAATGAAAACCGCCAGCAAATCGGCCTTGCGTGCGTCAAAGCTGCGCTTGAAGACGTTCAGCTGTTGGATGTCTGCCACCGCCACACCCAAGGCCTGTGCGGCCATCCGGGTCAACGCATGCAGCGGATGGGCCGCAGGGCGGCGGTCCTCGTCAGTTTCGCTGGGTGCGTCGGCGGCGCGCCGGGCCTCGACCGGCAGGGCAGTCAGGGGCAGTTTCAGTTCGGTAATTCGCAACATGGTCAGGGCTCGGGGTTATCAAGCAAGACTGCGATGATACGCACGGGGGCACCCGCACCCCTGGCTTCATGTCGGTGCAATCATCCACTCGTGTGCCGGGTCGTTCTTGAAAACCCAGAAACGGTGGGGCCCCGCCATCACATTGAGGTAGTACAAATCGTAGCCATGCGGTGCGACCACCGGGTGGTAGCCGCGCGGCACCATGACCACGTCGTGGTCTTCCACGGCGCAGGCCTCGTCCAGGCTGCGGTCGTCGGTATAGACCCGTTGAAATGCAAATCCCTGGGGCGGGTTCAGGCGGTGGTAATAGGTTTCTTCGAGCTGGGTTTCCAGTGGGGGTTGCTCGACGTCGTGTTTGTGGGGCGGGTAGCTCGACGAGTGCCCGGCCGGGGTGCGCACTTCGACCACCAGCAGGTGCGCCGCTGTCGGGTCGTCATGCGGCAGGATGTCGCAGATGTAGCGGGTATTGCTGCCCTTGCCCCGCACGCTGCGCCGCATGCTCTGCGGGTCAATGAGCCGCACGGCGCGCGATGGGCTTTCGGTGCCCGCCGGGGCGGTACACAGCGCAATTTCGGCGCCTTGTGCATTGCTGGCCGAGGCGGTGATAGACACCTCGTGTCCGGCAGGCACGTAGACCGCTGCGGGCGACCGGTCCTCAAAGACACTTTGTCGCGTGCCAAGTTGGGCGTAGGTCACACCGGCCACGCTGATGTCCACGGTGCCCGTGAGCACCACGATGCACAGCTCTCGTGCGCCGGTATTCAGAGTTTCAATTTCAGATGCCGCCAACCGCACGGCCCGAAATCCCACATGGGTCCAGCCCGCGCGTTCCGGTGTCACATTGACAATTTCACGCGCAGTGGCGTGGGCTTTGACAAGGAGAGGGCTGACCATGCTCGATGCTCAGTTCAGGGCGTCGATCAAGCCGCGCAAGGTGTCAAAACCCTTTTTGGCGTACAGGTAACTGGGCGCTACGGCCGGATCTTGCTCGGCCTCGACCACCAACCACCCCTGGTAACCACCCGCCTTGAGGAGGGCCAGCACCGCTGCATAGTCAATGCTGCCGTCGCCGGGCACGGTGAAGGTGCCGTTGATCACGCCGTTCAAAAAACTCCAGCCTTCGTTGCGGGCCTTGGCAATCACCGGGGTGCGGACATCTTTGCAATGCACATGCGCCACCCGACCCACATGTTTTTTCAGAAGGTCAACGGGCGAATTCGCCCCACCAAAGTAGGCGTGTCCGGTGTCAAACAGCAAGAAAACTTTGGTCGGATCGGTCAGCGCCATCAGCTTGTCGATGTCAGCGGGCGATTCCACGTAGGCGCCCATGTGGTGGTGGTAGGCCAGGCGAATGCCATAGGTCTGGAGCAGGTGCGCGCCAAATGCGTTCAGTCGTTGGGCATACCCTTGCCAAAGTGCGTCGCTGGCAAAGTGGGGACGCTTAGACACGGGCGTGTCGATCTGACCCTGAATCGTGCCTGCGCACTCGCCGTAGACCACTACATTGACGCCATTGAATTGCAGCTTGGTCATGTGCGCTTTGCAGCGCTCAATTTCCTCCGCCACGGCCTCGTCGTTGCTCTGACCGGGTGCTACTTCGGCCAAAAAACCGGAGTACCAACCCGACACACAAGCCAGGCCAAATTCGTCGAGCTTGGCCTTCAGGCCGGGGCCATTCTTGGGGAATTTATTGCCCAACTCAAAACCCGCATAGCCAATTTCTTTACCTTCACGCAGGGCGGTTTCCAAAGGGGTGTCGCCACCCAAGGAGGGCAAGTCGTCGTTCATCCAGGACAGTGGATTGATACCAATGCGAACGTTCCAGGTCATAGGTCAGATCTCAAAAACAGGTTGATAAAAAGGGTCGAATTAAATGCGCTGAGACTGCCGCGCCGCGTCATACCGGTCGCGGGCATCGTTCACGTCTTGGCGCTCGGATACTTCGGGAATGGCCACTTCCCACCAGCAACCGCCGTCGGCGGTGGTGCGCGTGTGCGTGGTGTCAATCACCAGCACCTGCGTCGTGCGGGCCGCGCGGGCCTGCGCCATCGCGGCCTTGAGCTTCACCACATCTTTGACATGCACCGCTCCCGCGCCCATGCTGCGCGCGTGCATGGCAAAGTCAATGGTGCTGGGACTTCCGCCCTCGGGCACGCAGGTGTCCAGCATGTTGTTAAAGCTCGGTACGCCTGAACTGCCCTGAAGGCGGGTGATGCATCCGTAGCCCCGGTTGTCCAGCACCACAACAATGATTTTTTGTCCCAGCATGACCGAAGTGGCGATTTCGGAGTTCATCATCATGTACGACCCATCGCCTACGAGCACAATCACTTCCTGGTCGGGGCGCGCCATCTTGGCGCCTAGGGCGCCGGCAATCTCGTAGCCCATGCAGGAATAGCCGTACTCCACGTGGTAATTTCCGGGCAGACCCGCGCGCCAGAGTTTGTGCAGCTCTGCGGGCAAAGTGCCTGCGGCGCAGACCACCACATCGTGCACAGCACTATCACCGCCCGCTTCATTCAGCGAGTCGCGCACCGCGCCAATGACTTCGGCGTCGTACGGCAGCGTGTCGGTGGGAACGGCCGTGGTCAGTTCGGTGACCCGCTGCACCCAGCCGGACGCGTGCCGGTGCGCGTTGGCGGTCCAGGCCGGGTCGGCCGCCCAGCCTTGCAACGCGTCGTTCAGTTGTTCCAACCCGGTGCGCGCGTCCGCGACCAATGACTGGCCGTGCCACTTTCCAGCGTCATAGGGTTGCACATTCAGGCTCAAGAGGCGCGCCTGTGCATACAAGGCATGCGAGCCGGTGGTGAAGTCCTGCAGCCGCGTTCCCACGGCAAAAATCAGGTCCGCTTCGGACGCCAGGGCATTAGCGGCCGGGCCCCCGTCCACGCCGATGCCGCCGACATTCAGGGGGTGGTCCCAGGCCAGACTGCTTTTGCCGCCATGGGTTTCTGCCACCGGAATTCCGAAGGCCTCGGCAAAGGCGCTCAGTGCCTGCCCGGCGTGGCTATAAAGCACGCCGCCCCCGGCCACGATCAGTGGTTTTTTCGCGTTTTTGAGCAGGGCTGCGGCCGTTGCCAATTCGCGTGCGTCCGGGCCCGGGCGTCGAAAGTGCAAGACGCGGGGCTCCAAAAATTCAAGTGGGCAGTCAAAAGCATGGGTCTGTACGTCCTGCGGCAATGACAGGCACACCGGGCCGCAGGCAGCCGGATCGGTCATGACGGCGATGGCGCGGGGCAGGGCTGTAAGAATTTGCTCAGCCCGCGTGATCCGGTCAAAGTAGCGGGTCACCGGGCGGAACGCGTCGTTGGCGCTCAGTTCGCCCTGGTGAAAATCCTCAAGCTGCTGCAAGACGGGGTCAGGCGCCCGGCTGGCAAAGGTGTCGCCGGGTAACAGCAGCACCGGTAGGCGATTGACGTGGGCCACGGCGGCGGCCGTCACGACATTGGTGGCGCCCGGGCCGATGCTGGTGCTGACGGCCATGATGCGCTGGCGCATCTGCGCCTTGGCGTACCCAATTGCCGCCAGCGCCATGCCTTGTTCGTTGTGCGCGCGCAAAGTCGGCAGCGATGCACGATCGGCATACAGGGCCTCGCCTAAACCTGCCACATTGCCATGCCCAAAGATCGCAAAAACCCCGGCGCAGTAAGGCAGCAGAGCGCCATCAGCGGCTTCCACGCGCAGTGCGCCAAGGTGTTTAACCAAGGCCTGCGCCATAGTGAGACGGTGTGTTTTCATAGGGGTAAACGGTTCAATGGTTCAGGGACCGAAGCTTTGCCTCAGGACGTGGTGCGCTGGCGCCACGCCTCGACCAGGATGGCGAAATTGTCGGCGACTTCCTGCACCAACGCTTGGTCTGGCAGATCGCCTCGCAGCCACCGTTGCGAAGCGTCGGCCCAGAGGGTTCGCCCGACCATAAAGCCTTTGACCACCGGGTTGGTGGCTTGTGTAAAACTTTTGCACAGATAGTCCAGCGGCTGGTTCAGGCCCAGGATCACGGCGCCGCGGCAATAGGGGTCGCGTTGGGCCAGCAGCGCCTGCAGGGCGCTCCAGCCTGCCGCTTGCATGGGTGCGAGTTTCCACCAATTGGGTTTGACGCCCAGGTTGTAAAAGCGCGTGACGGCGCGCAGCACGGCCTCGTCTTCTCCGCCCGCTGGTGCCATGCCCTTGGGCAAGATGATTTCCAATAGCAGCTCGTGTCCCGTGGCTCGGGTGGCCTGCCACAGCTCCAGTACTTTTTCTTCTTGGTCCAGACGCAGCGCGTAGGGATCGTCCGGGTGGTAGTGCAGCAGGCACTTGACCACCTGCTCGGTGGGCCAGTGAACGAGTGCACTGCCAATAGAGCGGGTGCCATCAAAGCGCAAGGGGCGCGAGCTGGGCAACTCCACGGGACGGCCCACCCACCAACCCCGACCCGTGGCGCTGGCCAAGGCGTCGGCGCCGTAGTCTCCGCCGTCAATAAGCACGCCGGTGTGCCCTTGGAGTTGGTGGCTGCGTTCGACCTGCTCGGCGGCACATACCAGCAGCTTTTTTAAGGTGGGGATTTTGGATTCGCTGGCGCCACAGGCGCGCGCCATGTCCAGAAACTGGCTGCGGTGGTCAAACGCCATCACGCACAGGTCGTTCCAGGGGGCTCGGGCAACGGAGCTGCGGTGCAAGTGCTCCAATTGCTGGTCGGCGTCGACCTTGGGGTTGCGGCTACCGCCAAACCAATGGTCCAACTCTGCGGCGGTGGGCATGGCGGCGGAGCAGGCATGGCGGGACACCACCATCGCGCCGCAGGCATTGGCCACCTGGGTTGCCCGCGGCCAGTCTTTGCCTTGCAGCAAACTCGCCAGCAGACCCGCCAAAAACGCGTCGCCCGCCCCCAACACGTTGAGCACCTCCACGCGCTCGCCTTGGAAGGTGGAGGCGTCGTCAATGTGGGTCGGGATGGCGCCTTCAATCACGGTGCAACCCAGAGCGCCGCGTTTGACCACCAGCGTGGCTTTGCTGAGCGCGCGTACGGCGCGCAGACTGGCCAGCAGGTCGTGGGCTGCGCCCCCCGCGATGAAAAACTCCTCCTCCGTGCCGACCAACAAGTCGAACTGCGGCAGCATTTCCTGGAGCTTTTGCGTTACCCGGGCGTCGGCGACATAGCGGTTTTCACCCGCACCACGCGGCGTCAGGCCCCACAGAACCGGGCGGTAATCGATGTCCAACACCCGTACGAGGCCGTGACGCGCCGCATAGCCCAGCGCGCGCTGTGAGGCGGCGCGTGTCGTGGGCGTGGACAGGTGGGTGCCTGTAATGGCCAGCGCTCGGCACTGCGCAATGAACCCTTCATCTATGCCCTCAGCGTCCAGCGCCATGTCGGCGCAGTTTTCGCGCATGAACAGCAAGGGAAAGGTCTCGCGGTCCTTCAGTCCGAGCAGCACCAGCGCGGTCAGGCGCTGGGGGTCGATCTGTACCTGGCTGGTGTTGCAGCCCTCGCGCTGCAAGGTTTCCAGCAAAAAGCGACCCATTTGCTCATCGCCCACGCGCGAGATCATGGCGCTCTTGAGTCCCAAGCGCGCGACCCCAAAGGCCAGGTTCGCCGAGCTGCCGCCCAGGTACTGGGCCATGCTGCGGTTGTCCTCCAGGCGGCTGCCGAACTGCTGGGAATAAAAATCAACCGCGAGGCGCCCCAGACAGGCCAAATCAAAGGGGCGGCCGACAGGGAAATGGAGTGCGCTCATTCGGGTGTTTTGTTGAGGTGAGTAGAAGGAAGTCTGTGCCGCGCGATGGCAGGCGCTGCGGATGCGGAGAATTATATGGACACAAATTTTCTTTGTCGTTATAAAATAGAAATAAATTTCCGATAAGTCGGGTAAAAAGAGAAAAATTTTTCTACAACTACAATAATTTTTTCAAAAAACCGCACATCCATGACCGGGAACACCGCCCCCAGCAAAACGCCGATCAGACCATCAAGCGCATCTCCGGCGAATACGAATCGCTGAGCAAGCAGCTCAAGGCCATTGCGCTGCACATTGAAAAAAACCGCGACCACGTCGGCATCGAAGGCATTCAGGAAATGGCGCGTCAGTGTGGCGTCCAGCCCAGCGCGGTGGTGCGTTTTGCCAAACACTTTGGTTTTTCTGGTTTTACCGAGTTGCAGACCATCTTCCGGGAAGATCTTTCGCGCCAACTCGCCCCGAGCCGCAACTACAAGTCCCGCATCCGCGCCCTGATTGAATCGGGTCCCAGCAAGCTCTCAAGCAGGGACATCGCCCGGGAGTTTTTGGGCGGCAGCGTGGCGGGCATGCACGAGCTTGAAACCAGCCTGGATTCGGACGCCTTTACGAGTGCGGTGGATTTGTTGGTGCAAAGTGAATGCATCTGGATTGCGGGGTCACGTCGCTCTTTCCCGATCGCCGCCTATCTGGACTACGCCCTGCAACACACCGACAAGCGCATTGGCCTGGTCTCGGGCCTGGGCAGCATGCACCAGGGCCAAATGCGCTCGGCCCGCCCGGCCGACGTGATGATCGCAATCTCTTTTGCGCCCTATGCCGAAGAGACGCTTGCGGTCGCCAAAGCAGCTACCGAGCGCGGGGTGCACCTGATTGCTATCACGGACAGCCGCATGAGTCCGCTAGCCAAAGCGGCGCGCGCCACCTTGGTTGTGCAAGAAAACTCCACGCTTGGCTTTCGTTCGCTCAGCAGCACGATGGCGCTAGCGCAAAGCTTGTTTATTGCGCTGGCCTATGCGCTGGAACTTCCGTATGCCAGCACCGTGGCCTGAACGCTGCATCACGCAAAGTAACGTCTCGAAATTCGATTCGAAAAATAAAAAAATTGGAATTTCGTTTCCAAATTCAATCCGTGACCACTATAGTCACGGCTTCGCGCGCCGGGAGCCTGGCGTGAGTCCGTACCCTCCAAGGAAGTCTTCATGAAGCAAGTCGCAGTTTTTGGCGCAGGCCGCATCGGTCGCATCCACGCATCCAACCTCGCCGCGCTCGGTGGGGTGCAGCTCAAGTATGTCAGCGACCCGGTCCCCGCCGCCGCGCAAGAGCTGGCCCAACTGCATGGTGCGCAGGTCGCCACCATAGAAGCCGCTCTGGCGGACCCCGCCGTGGACGCAGTAGCGATTTGCTCCTCCACCGACACCCACAGCGACCTGATCACGCGCGCCGCCGTCGCAGGTAAACACATTTTTTGTGAAAAACCGGTGGACCTCTCG
>Ga0214921_10003304_pt1 | contig 24872 bp, 24 predicted proteins | sample LL1505_MetaG_FD_177992 | JGI IMG/M metagenome (GOLD analysis project Ga0214921, IMG submission 177992) | Freshwater microbial communities from Lake Lanier, Atlanta, Georgia, United States - LL-1505 | ecosystem: Environmental > Aquatic > Freshwater > Lake | place: USA: Georgia | collected...
GTTCGCATCGCGCCGAGCCCCACTGGACCGTTCCACATTGGTACGGCACGCACGGCGCTCTTCAACTTGCTCTTCGCTCGTCGGCATGGCGGCACCTATATTGTTCGCGTCGAAGACACTGACACCGTGCGCTCAACGACGGAATTTGAGGCCGACATCCTGGCGGGGCTCGCCTGGCTCGGCCTCGCCGCTGATGAGGGTGTGGTTGCGGAGGGGGAGCGCGGTGATCGCGGCCCGTACCGACAATCAGAGCGGAGCGAGCGCTACACCGCCGTCGCAAACGAGCTGCGCGCCAAAGGGCTGACCTACCCTTGCTTCTGTACCCCAGGGGATCTTGACGCTGAGCGCAAGGCTCGCGAAACAGCAAAGCTTCCACCGCGCTACTCCGGGCGCTGTGCTGCGATTCCTGCCGAAACCTCTGCCGCCCGCATCGCAGCAGGTGAGTCGGCAGCCCTCCGTTTCCGCATCAAGCCGGGCGTAGTCGTAATTGACGATCTGGTCCGCGGCCGCGTTGAGATTGACAGCGACGCTTTGGGCGGAGACCTGGTGATCTTGCGCGCTGACGGCACGCCGCTCTACCACTTCACCGTGGTGGTCGACGATGCCGACATGGGAATCACCCACGTGATTCGCGGTGAAGACCACCTCTCCAATACACCGAAGCACATCCTCCTCTTTGAAGCGCTCGGCGTCCCGCTGCCAAAGTTCGCTCACCTACCACTCATCTTGAACCCAGACCGTACGAAGATGAGCAAGCGCAAGAGTCAGACTGCATTGGCGGACTATCGCGCCGAGGGCTTCCTCGTTGAGGCGCTCGTGAACTTCCTCGCGCTGCTTGGCTGGTCAACCGGGAGTGAAGATGAGGTGCTCTCCATCGATGAGCTGCAGGAACGCTTCAACCTTGAGCATGTGCAGAAGGCGGGCGCAGTATTCGATCGCACCCGACTGGAGTGGCTGAATGGCCAATGGATTCGGCGGCTGAGCAACGAGGAGCTGCTGGTGCGGCTCCGCCCCTTCTATGAGAGTGCTGCAGCGAACGGCACGCTGCAGAGACCGGCTACCGATGCTGAAATCGTTGCGCTCATCCCACTGATCCGAGATCGCATTCCACTTCTCTCGTCTGCCGTCACCCTTACCGACTTTCTCTTCGCCACCGCGCTCGAGCATGATCGCGCAGCACTAGTACCGAAGCGTTGGGATGCTGCCACTACCCTAGAGGCCCTTGCTGCGGCGCGGCCGCTGATCGCAGAGGCGATCGGGGAGGGCGATCAGCCACTTCTCGATGCTGAAGATCCGCTCGAGGTTCAACTGCGGGCGGTAGCCGAGTCGTCGGGCTGGAAGTCGGGCGACCTCTTCATGGCGCTCCGCGTTGCCGTGACCGGCCGCACAGCGACGCCACCCCTCTTTGACAGCATGCGGCTGCTCGGTCGCGCACGCGTCATAGCCCACCTTGATGCCGCCATAACGCTGATGCAGCGCCCCCAACGTTTACCTGCCGATAACGCAAGCACGTCAGAGTTGCGCAATGCCTGAACGTACGAGCAAGGTGTTGTTGATCGAAGATGAGCGCGCCCTTCGGGAGGCCCTCGCCGACGCGCTATCGAGTGAGGGATTCATCGTCTCGCAAGCAGAGACTGGTGCGTCTGGACTCGCCGCCTTTCGAGAGGCCCCGCCAGATCTGATCCTGTTGGATCTCATGCTCCCTGAGATGGGCGGTATTGAGGTGTGTCGTTCGATTCGAAGCACATCGCGCGTACCAATCATCATGGTCACCGCCAAGGCGTCTGAGGTCGATCGGATCAGTGGACTCGAACTCGGCGCCGACGACTACGTGACGAAGCCGTTCTCGGCGCGTGAGCTGATCGCACGCATTCGGGCCGTCCTCCGTCGACAGGCCATCGCTCCCGCCCCGGTTTTGGCGGTGGGCCGCATCCGCATCGCTGAGGCTGAGGTTGACCTTGAGGGCAAGCGGGTCCTGCGCGACGGCGCCCCGGTGCACCTGAAGCCCAAGGCCTTTCAGTTGCTGGCATTCCTCATTGAGAATGCAGGACGGGTCTATACCCGCGAACAGCTTCTCGACAAGGTCTGGGGCTACGACTATGCCGGCGAGACTCGAACGGTAGACGTCCACATGCACGCCCTCCGCCAGGCGGTGGAGGACATCCCAGCGGAGCCGGTCGCCCTACAAACCGTTCGCGGGATCGGCTACGTTCTCCGTCGCCCAGCCTGAGCCCCACACCACTCCTGAACGAGAGCCCCGCGCGCGGGTAGGATTGACCTCATGCGCATGAGTGAACTCTTCTTTACGACCCTCAGGGAGGATCCCGCCGACGCGGAGATGCCCTCACACCGCCTGCTGTTGCGTGCTGGCTACATTCGACCGCTGGGTGCTGGAATTTACTCACTCCTCCCGCTCGGCATGCGCGTCAACATGCGCGTTACGCAAGTGATTCGCGAAGAGATGAACGCCATCGGCGCGCAGGAGATGTTGATGCCGGTTGTGCACCCGGCCGACCTCTGGCGAGAGACAGGTCGCTACGACCAGATCGGCCCAGAGATGGGTCGCTTCAGCGATCGTGGTGGACGAGACATGGTCTTGGCAATGACGCACGAAGAGGTGGTGACCGACCTGCTTCGCAAACTGATCAACTCGTGGCGTCAGCTCCCACAGCAGATGTACCACTTCCAGACAAAGTGGCGCGACGAGCCACGGGCACGAGGAGGACTGATTCGCGTGCGCGAGTTCACGATGAAGGACGCCTACAGCGCCGACCGCGATGAGGCGGGACTTGATCGCTCGTACAAGCTTTACTACCACGCCTATACGCGCATCTTTGCGCGGCTCGGACTAGAGGCGATCGCCGTGGCTAGCGATGTCGGCATGATGGGCGGCTCGCTCGCCCACGAGTTCATGGCATTCAGTCCGTTTGGAGAAGATAGCCTGGTGCTCTGCGACGGCTGCGGTGCAGCGGCAAACCGCCAGGTCGCTGCTGTGAAGCGCGAGATCTCAGCAAGCGCTCCTCAGGAGCCGCTCAAGGAGATTGCGACACCAGGAGCCTCAACCATTGATGAACTCGCGGCACAGCTGAAGGTTCCTGCATCAATCTGCGCGAAGGCGGTCTTCTTCGCCGATCGCGACGGGCGACTGATCGTTGCGATTGTGCGCGGGGACGATGAGGTCGAAGAGACGAAGCTGACGAACGCCATCGCTGCGCGCGACCTGCGGCCCGCCCGCGAGGAAGAGATTCGCGCCGCCGGCATGGAGCCAGGGTACGCATCGCCTGTTGGGATCAAGAGTGCAACCGTCGTCGTAGATGAACTCGTCGCCTCGACCTCCAACATGGTCGCCGGTGCAAATAAGGCGGGCTATCACCTTACCGGTGTGAATGTGGGCCGCGACTACACACCGACCGCCGTCGCCGACATCGCCTCCGCAAAGGTGGGCGATGCATGCCTCGCCTGCGGCGGCACGCTGCGCATTGAGAACGGCATCGAAGTCGGCAACATCTTCAAGTTGGGCACGCGATACACCGGCGCGCTCGGCGCGACCTATGCCGACGAGGCGGGCGTCTCGCACCCAATCGTGATGGGCTCGTACGGGATTGGTGTCGGTCGTGCCGTGGCCTGTATCGCCGAAGCGCACCACGACGAGAAGGGCCTCTCCTGGCCGATCTCCATCAGCCCGTTTGATGCGCAGATTGCGATCGTTGGCGCGAACAAGGATCCGAAGGTGGCCGAGATCGCGTTCGCGCTTGAGGCGGAGGCGGAGGCCGCAGGGATCGAACTTCTCGTGGATGACCGTGCCGAGACCCCTGGTGTGAAATTCGCCGATGCCGAGCTGATCGGGGCCCCGTGGATGATTACGATCTCACCACGTTCGCTTGAGGCGGGCGGCGCCGAGGTCACGCGGCGATCGACGGGGGAGCGCAACGTTCTCCCGATCGGCGCAGTGCTTGACGCAATTCGTGCCGCCCAGGCGAGCGATCGTGCCGCGATTGAGGCGGCGCTACTCGCTCGCGGATATCCACCGCGACATGCGGCTCGCGATCCTCACCCAGCAGCCTGATGCCCGACTTCGTCATTGGGCTCACAACGGTACTAGTCTCCGCAGGGATCACCTACTTGGTCGTTCGTCGCTTTACGGCGCAAGATGTAGCGACCGAGGCCGATAGGGCAGCGCGCGAGAGCAGCCGGGCAGATGTGGCTTGGGAGCGTGCCGATCGCCGCTCTGAGCGCCTGAACGCCCTCCTGGAGGCGACCGATGACGCGATCCTTCGTGTCGGTTCGGATCTCGTGATTCGAGCGGCAAGCCCCGTCACCGGCGAGATCCTTGCCCGCGGGGATGTGCAATTCCGTGGCATGCCACTGATCGAGGCGACCGTCGACATTCGGCTCGAGGAGCTCACCCGTAAGGCAATCGCGGGTGAGGTCCATCGTGGCGAGATTGATATCCGCGACGGGCGACTGGGACACTCCGATGAGGCACGCTACGTCTCTGTCGTGGCGGCACCTGATGGCGACGGTGGAGCCTGGCTCGTCTTGCGCGACCTCACGGAAGTGCGTCGACTGCGACAGATCCGCACCGAGTTCGTTGACAACCTTTCGCATGAGTTGCGCACACCACTATCTACGATTCGCCTCCTTGCAGAGACTATTGGCGGCGCCGCCGACAAGGGCGATGTAGCTGGCGTGGCGAGTCGGAGCGCCAAGATTGAGGTTGAGGTGCTCCACCTCGTGCAGATGGCCGACGAGATGCTCGATCTTGCCACGCTGGAGGCGGGGGAGATACCACTTCGTATGGCCGAGTTTGACCTGGTTGCCTTAGCCGAAGAGGTGGCGCATCGATTTGCTCCCGTTGCAGCGCAGCACGGTGGCGGTATTGATGTTCTCGGAACGGGTCCACTTCTTATCACGGGAGACCGCGATCGCCTGCGCCAGGCGGTCGCCAACCTCGTCCATAACGCCGTGAAATACAGCCGCGAGGGTGGGCGAGTAGAGCTGCAGATTGATCGCATGATTGATGGCGGAACACAGCTTGCCGTCATCGATCACGGCATAGGCATTGACCGCGCCCACCTTTCACGCATCTTTGAACGCTTCTTCACGGTGGAGCGGGTAGATGGTGGCGCCGGGGCCGTCGGTGGCGGCGGGACTGGACTCGGCCTCGCGATTGCCCGCCATGCAGTGCTTCGGCACGGTGGCAACATCACCGTTACCTCAAACCCAGGAGTTGGGACCACCTTCACGATGACGCTGCCAGCCGCAGGGGCAGCCTCCTGAATCGTCGCTTGAGCGCGATTGGTCGCGCACGGGAAGCGGTCCAGCGCCCAATCCTCCTCGCTCATCGAGGGGCTCACGACGAAGCGACCCGTGAGAACAGCCTCACCGCCCTCGCTGCAGGCGCGGAGCAGTGTGATGGGGTGGAGTTTGATGTGCGTCATAGCGCCGATGGGATTGCGGTGATCGTGCACGACGAAACGCTCGATCGCCTGTTCGGGATTTCACGGCGCGTGCACGATCTGTCGGCTACGGAACTAGCGGAGATTGGTGTGCCTAGCCTCACAGAGGTGCTTGCTGCCATGCCCGACACCACGTTGATGGATCTGGAGTTGAAAGAGGAGCCCACCGATGCGCTGTTCGCCACTCTTGTTGCTGCTCGCGGCCCCGAGGTTGAGGGGGTCGTCGTCTCGAGCTTCTACCCCGGGATACTCCGAACGGTTGAAGAGCGCGCGCCCGGTTTGGCGCGCTGGCTCAATGCCGAATCGGTGGAGCATGCGGAACAGGCGATAGATCTCGGTTGCGAGGGCGTCTCTGTATCGATGCAGCTCTTGAGCGACGCGAACATCGCCCGCTGGCGCGAAGCAGGGCTCGAGATTGCGGCATGGACCCTTCGAGATGCTCTGGACGCTGCGTGGGCGCGCGATCTACGCCTCACTGCTCTCTGTGTTGAAGGTGAAGGGGCAACTGCCGCTCGCGCGGCGAAACGCTAGCGCTCGCTCTTTGGAGCACGAAGGAGCGCAGGCGGAACGAGCGCCACGAGCCTACCGCTCCCTGGCGTGTACGGGGCGGCGATGTCGATCCGGATCATGGACCCCTTCTCAACGGGGATTGAGGGGATGCCGGTCAACTCAGCGATGAGGCTACCGAGATGGGGCTGGTGCCCGACAAGGAGCAGGGCGTCGTGACCACGTCGAGAGAGGAGTTTCGCGACATGCCCCGCGGATGGGCCGTCGGCGAGGTGCTCGTCGATCGTGGCGGTGGTCTCCAGAGCCGCGGCGATAACGGCACAGGTTTCTGTGCATCGGCGAGCGGGCGATGTGCGAAGAGTTCCGACGTTCGTGCCAGCGGCAACCAGCGCTGCTGCCAGTCGGGCGGCCTGCTTGACCCCCTTGGAACTGAGCGGGCGCTCTGCGTCCGGACCGATCCATTCGGCTGGGTTACCAGCATCCGCATGGCGAACGATGTAGAGGCGCTTCAGGTCGCTGCCCAACGATGCACGCTCCGAGCTCAAGGATTGAGGTCCTCGACCTCTCCAGAGGCCAGGTAGACGATGTCTTCGGCAATGTTGGTGGTGCGATCGCCGATACGCTCTAAGTAGTGCGCTGCAAAGAGGAGGCGTGTGCCGCGGGCGACGTTGGACTGGTCTGCCTCCATCAGGCGGATGCACTCGTCAAATGACTGTCGGTAGAGGGCATCAATTTGATCGTCACTGACAGCCACCTCGCGGGCGCGCACGGGATCCGCGTCAACGAGCGCCATCAAGATGCCGTGGAGCTGTGTCGCTGCAAGCTCGCCAATCTCCGGGAGGTGGAGGTAGCGTTGCAGTGCGGGCTCCGGCGCGAGCTGGGCCGCAATCTTTGCCACGGAGGCGGCATGGTCGCCGATTCGCTCAAGTTCATAGACGACGTGATTCATCATCAAGAGGTTGCGCAGGTCACGCGCGACTGGGCTTTGTGTGGCGATCGTGGTGGTTATCGCCGTAATGACCTCGTGTTGCATATCGTTGATCTTGCGATCTCCGATGATTACCGCAGTGGCCTTCTCGGCGTCGTGTGTGACGAGGGCGTCAAGGGCGTCGCGGATCGCCGCCTCCGCCATGCTTCCCATGCGGATGACGGTCTCCTTAATTGAGCGAAGTTCACGGTCGAGGGGTTCGCGGGCACCCTGTGGTGCAGCTGACGCCCCGTCCGATGCGGTGCGCGCGAGGATCTCTTGGATCTCGCTCTCCACCCGACCTTGGTCGTCGCCTGTCGGCATTGCCCCTCCAAACCCCTCGCTGAATTGGTCATCATCCTACCGCCCCAGCCCCGCGAAGAGCGAATCTCCGTTCGCGGGTAGGATGCGCCAATGGTGGCAGGGAGGCGTTCACGCAGTGTCCACGCGGCGAGGCCGCGTTCGGGCGGCACCCCGCAGACCCCCAAAGCCCGCCGCGGCCGGGTGGGGAGCTCCCAGGCTGGCATCCCGCGGGTATGCGCCGTCGTTGACATCGGCTCCAATTCGACGCATCTCTACGTCGCGGTCTCCGACGGGGTGCGCCAAGAGGTGATCGCTGATGAGTCTATGCCCATCGAACTCGGTCGGCTTGTTGAGCAGGATCGAACGATTGGGCGCAAGGCAACATCGGCGATCAGCGATGCCCTCACCGCTTTCCGCACGAGGGCGAGCATCCTGGGTGCTGATGAACTCTTCGTTGTCGCCACAGAGCCATTCCGTCGCGCTCGAGATCAAGAGAGTGTGTTGCGTACCTTACGAACGCCAAAGTTCAATGCACCGATCGTGCTGACGCATGAAGAGGAAGGGCTCCTTACGGTGCTCGGACTGCACCATGGCCACGACCACTCGGTGCCGCAACTCGTCGTCGATATTGGAGGCGGATCAACTGAGGCGGTCGAGCTGCACCCTGGCGAGATGCCGCGTGCGATCGGCGTCTCAATCGGATCGGCGCGCCTTTTGGCGCGTGTCTCGTATCAAGACCCTCCGCGCCAACGCGAATGGCAGGAGCTGCGCCGTCACGCGCAGATCGCGCTGGCTGACCTCACCGTTGCAGATGTACATCGCCTCATCTTGGTTGGTGGGACGGCGACTCGACTCCTAAAGCTTGTTCCAGCAACCTTGATCAGCCGCACCATCCACCGCGATGACCTTGTTGCAATGGGTGAGCGGCTCGTCGCGCTAACGGCGAAGGAGGTTTCCGAACGATTCGCGATCTCACAGCGACGTGCGCGACTCCTCCCAGCAGGTATCGCGATTGTCGAAGCGCTGCTGCAGCGAACCACTGCGCGCCAAGTCACTGTTGACCGAGGCGGAATTCGTGAGGGCCTGGTTGTTGCCGTAGCTCGGGCGGGTAGCGGATGGCGCGAGGCGCTGCCGCTGCTGGTGATGGAGACTCGGGCAGGTTCGCCTCGCTAGATCGAGATTGAGAGCAACCGCCCCGCTCGGTCAACTTTAGACTCGCCACCCGCAGTGACCCCTGGCTGTGACGTGAGCCACGCGCCTAGTTCAATGGCGACCCGATCACATATCTCAGAGGCAACCGTCGGAAGGAACTCAATCTCAAGTTCAATCCACCGTTGCTCCATCATCGGTGTTGGCGTTTGCGCGCGCACCTCGTCAATGCTGAGCAGCGCGACCTCGATCTCGCCGTAGAAAAGTGCAATTGGAAGGCGCTCTTGGCGCAGCGTGAGGTACGACTGCAGTCGCTCACCAAGGTGGGCGACATCCACTCCGCCGTTTTTCAGAGCCGCCAAAATCTCTCTAGGAATCTCTTCGCCCTCTGAAGGTGCGTGCTCAATCTCGGCTCGTTCGCTGAGGGGCCCTATATCTTCCGCAGCGCGCACCGATTTGAGGGTGTATCGCATTGCGATGCCGTCGGATCGGCGCCGTCGCAGTCGCCAGCCGGCGCCACGGATCTGACCCCGATCATCAACGTACTCATCAAGGAGGTGGAGTGCCGGCTCTGGTTCGCCGAGGTGGTAGCCATTGGGGAGTGTGGGGATGTGCGCATGCTTGACAAGAAACTTCAACTCGCGCTCCATGGCGAGATTATGCCTGAGCAGCAGTGATCGCAACCTGACGCAAGGTTTCAAAGGCGGAGTTGCCCGTATCGGCGAGGCGGCTCCACGCCCCGTCGGGCTGAAGCGCCCAGGCATTCGACGTATCGGCAAGCAACGCTGCGAGGATCTCCTCAGTCTTGCGGCGTACCTCGCCCTCCCCCAATGGGAAGAGCACCTCAACGCGACGGTCGAGGTTTCGCTCCATCATGTCGGCACTCCCCGCAAAGAGTTCGACCCCCTCGGGTCCCTCAAAGCGATAGATACGGCTGTGCTCCAGGTAGTCGCCGATGATCGACCGAATCCGAAGGCGACCGCCGTGACGTCCTGAATCCGGGAGGAGCCCGCACATACCGCGCACGATGAGGTCAATGGAAACCCCCGACTCTGCGGCGCGGTCAAGAACCTGGATCATGTCGGGATCGATGAGTGCATTCACCTTGATGGCGATGGAGGTGGTGGCGCCGCCGCGTGCGTGCTCCGCGAGGCGCTCAATGCGACGAGTGAGCTCGCTCCGAAGATGCTCTGGGGCAACAAGGATGCTCTTGTACGACGAGGTTCGGGCGGCACCGGTGAGGAAGTTGAAGAGAACTCCCACATCGGCCCCGATCACGTCGTTCGTGGTGAAGAGGCCGATGTCGGTGTAGCCGCGGGCCGTCTTCGGGTTGTAGTTTCCGGTTGAAAGGTGCACGTAGCGGCGAATCGCTGCACCTTCGCGACGGGCGATCAGTGTTGCCTTACAGTGCGTTTTCAGGCCCATCACACCGTAGACCACATGCGCCCCAGCCTCTTCCAGTCGCCGCGCCCACTCAATGTTCGCCGCCTCGTCAAAGCGGGCCTTCAGTTCCACGAGCACAACCACCTCTTTTCCAGCATGGGCGGCTCGAATGAGGTGCGCAGGGATGCTTGATGTTGCCCCGGTGCGATAGAGGGTGGAACGGATCGAGAGCACATTGGGATCATCCGCCGCCTGCGCAAAGAGCTGGTCGACGCTGGCTTCGAAGCTTTCATATGGATGGTGCACCAGGAGGTCGCCCTCCGCGATCACCTTGAACATATCGCCGTTCGGCGCCTCCGCAGATTTGGTCGCGGCAATTCGGGCCGGCGTGACCGGCTGCCATCGTGGGACGCGCAGATCAGGTCGAGGGAGGCTCGCAACCTGCAGCGCAACGGTGAGGTCAAGGATCCCGTCGACAATCTGGACCTCGCGCTCGCTAATCTCTAGTCCAGCCAAGAGCATCTCTCGCAGCTCCACCGGCATCTCAGGGTGCACCTCTAGGCGAACGACGCTGCCGAATCGGCGTTGGCGGAGCCCCTCCTCAATCGCCTCTAGAAGGTCATCAGCCTCATCTTCAACGGTGTCTAGGTCGGCATCTCGGGTAACGCGGAAGAGATGCGCGTCGACAATCTCGGTCCCCGGGAAGAGGAGATTGAGGTGGGCGGCGATGAGCTCTTCAATGAGAATGAAGTCACCATCACCGAACTGGACAAGTCGACCCAAGATCGTGGGTACCTTAACGCGTGCGAACGAGATCTGATCCTCCCCTTCAGTACGGATTCGAATGGCAAGAGAGAGGCTTAGCGAACTGATCAGTGGAAATGGGTGCCCCGGATCGACTGCCAGGGGGGTGAGCACTGGGAAGATCTCCTGCGAAAACCGTTCAGAGAGAAGCGACTGCTCTGCTCCGTCAAGTTCGCTCCATTCCCGAAGGCGCACACCCTCAACGCGCAGCTCATCGATAAGTGTTGTCCAGGTCCCTTGGGCAGATTCAGTGAGGATCGCCGTCGCTTCGCGGATCAGCTCCAGTTGCACGTCGGGAGTCCGACCGTCTGGGCCAGGGGCGCGTACGCCAGCAACCTGTTGATCACGAATGCCGGCCACGCGTACTCCGTAGAACTCGTCAATGTTTGAGGCAACAATGCCAAGGAAACGGAAGCGATCAAGGAGCGGTCGAGACTCGCTGGAGGCCTCTGAAAGCACGCGCGCATTGAAGGCGAGAAGGGAGAGCTCGCGACTGACGCCAAGCGTCATCGTGGGGCACTCATGCAGGTGGCACAGGCGCAGCGCTGGCGAAGCAGCGACCAGGTGTAGTAGCCGGTGCGATGGCCGTCGCCCCAGAAGAGGCAGAGCGCATAGCTCCCAACCATTTCGCCCCCCTCAAGCTTCGTCTGGCTTGGGCTAAGGGTTGGATTGGCATCGAGCCAGCCCGGGAGTCCAGCCTCACCGCGGCAGTAGGCACAGGGGCAGAGCCATCGCAGCGGGACCGCCTCGTAGGCGCTCTGATGTCCATCGCGCCAATCAAGCTCAATGCGCTGCTGCTCTCGGAGAATTCGAATGGCCACGGGGGCTCCCTGTGCAAGTTCCTGCATAGGGCGATTCTAGGGTCTTCTGGTAAACGCCAGATGAGCGCGCACGCGAGATGCGGTTGCTTGAGCGGGTCTAGAGCCCACCGATTCGGTATCCAACCCCGCGGACCGATTCCGGGAGTGGGCCTCCGACCTCTTCGAGCTTGCTGCGCAGGCGCGCGACGTGTGGCTTGAGGAGGAGAGGGTCAGGGGTGGCCTTGTTCGGCCAAGCGGCCGCGAGCAGGCGCTGCTGCGTCACAACGCGACCCTTCACAGAGGCGAGGGCCTCCAAGATGTTGAACTCCGTCTTGGTGAGAGCGAGGAGGTGCGACCCGACGTGCACCTCATGCCGAGCGATGTCGATGCGCAGACCGGCAGCGCCAACGATCGTGCGGTCGCGGGCGGAACCGTCGGCCGGCTCACCACCGCGGCGCAGGGCGGCGCGGACGCGAGCGAGAAGCTCTTGGCGACCGAATGGTTTGGTGACGTAGTCGTCAGCGCCAGCGTCAAGGGCATCGACCTTTGCTGTTTCATCTGTTTCACCCGTCAGCACGATGATCGGCGTGGCACTGCGGGTACGAATCTCGTGGATCACGTTGAGGCCGTCGCGGCCGGGCATTGCGAGGTCGAGCAGGACTAGCGCCGGCTTCGTGGATTCGAAGACCTCCACCGCCTCAACGCCGTTATACGCGGCATGTACCGCATAGTCACCAGCGATCAGCAGGGCCGTGATCGCACCAACGAGCGCCGGGTCGTCATCGACCACCAAGACTGCTAGTGGAGTGGTTGGCTCTGCGGTGCTCATGAGGCAAGGCCACCGTGGTGCACAGGGGCGAGTGGCAGCGTGAGAAGGAATCTGCTCCCACCGAATCCGTTCGGCTCGATTCTGATCGCACCACCCATCGCCCCCATGAGGCGTCGCGCGGCGTACAGGCCGATCCCCGAGCCACTGGTGGAGGGGCGTTGCGTGCGGCGAACGAAGGCCTCAAAGATCTCCTCCCAATCTTCGCGAGGGATCCCCACCCCGTCGTCAGTGAGATACAACTCGGCGTGGCGATCGCGTACCCAGCATCCGATCGAGACCGGTTCCCCAATGGGGGCATACTTCGCCTCATTCTCGATCAGGTGACCGAGTACTTGGCGAAACCGACTCTCATCTGCAAGAACGACGATCTCGGGTTCTGGCTGCTCCCACCGAAGAGAGTGGTTGCGCAGGAGCGGCCCCATCTCTCGAATCACAGCACCAGTGACTTCGCCAAGGTTCATCGGCGTGGGCTGAAGGGGAAGACTGGAGCCAGGTCGGGCGGCCGTAAGGATCGAGTCAATCTGTAGGTTCAGGCGACCGACCTGCTGCATCGCTGCTTCGCGCCACGCGGTGAGGTCGGCTGGTTTCGCCGGAGATGCGCCGGTTGCTGCGTCGGAGAGCAGCTCAACGTACGCGCTAAGCACGGCGAGGGGCGTACGAAGCTCGTGGGTGACGAGCGAGAGGAGTTCGGCTCGTGCGGTGTCGATGAGGGCGATCTCATCCTCACTCCGCGACATCTACGACCTCGAGGCGTCGCGCTCCGCGAGCCAGCGTTCCGCATCGAGTGCGGCGCGACAGCCGTCGCCTGCGGCGGTGACCGCCTGACGGTAACGGTGATCATGCACGTCACCGGCAATGAAGACTCCGTCAATCTGGGAGGCGGTTGTGTCACTCTCAAGCTGAAGATAACCCCCCGCATCCACAGGGAGTGCACCGCCAAGCAGTGCCGTGTTCGGCTTGTAGCCGATTGCGACAAAGAGTCCTCCAACTGCAAGTCGTTCGGTGGCGCTCGTCGCGCCAGGCGTGGTGTCGCGCAACATGACGGCCTCCGTGCTCTTGTCGCCGAGCACCTCTACCACTTCGCGATTAATGTGCAGCTCGATCAATGGGTGCGCCTGCACACGTGAGATCATGATCTTGCTGGCGCGGAAGGTTTCGCGACGATGCACGAGGTGCACCCTGGTTGCGAAGCGCGTCAAGAAGAGCGCCTCTTCGAGCGCGGTGTCGCCGCCACCGACCACCACAACCTCTTGCCCCTTGAAGAAGAATCCGTCGCAGGTTGCACAGGCGCTTACGCCTCGCCCGCGGAGGCGAGTCTCTGAATCGAGTCCGAGCCAGAGCGCCGATGCACCGGTTGCGACGATGATCGCTTCGGCGTGGAACTCACGACCGGCGCTCCACACTCGGTACGGCTGAGAGCTCAGGTCGACGCGTTCAGCATCTTGGTCAACCATGATCGAACCGAAACGCTCCGCTTGCGCGCGCATCTTTGCCATCAGTTCTGGGCCGTCGATTCCTTCGGGGAACCCTGGGAAGTTTTCGACTTCGCTAGTCAACATCAGCTGCCCGCCAGGGGCGTAGCCGCCAATCACCACGGGGGCGAGAGCGGCGCGAGCGGCATAGATCGCCGCCGTCAGGCCAGCAGGCCCTGAGCCGAGGATCAGCAGCCTGGTCTCGGTCGGGACGGAGGAAGCGGTCTTTGTGGCGACGACAGGATCGGCGGCTGGCGCGGCCCCGCCGAAGTCAATCGTCAGTCCGAATCCCTTTGGGGCCTCCGCGTTGGTCATGCTCAGATTCTACGCCCCCTGCAGATCTGGGCTGGTCGATTAGCGGAAGAGGTCCCAATCCGGGGGCATTAGGCTTGACTGGACGCTCCCATCCTCAGCTACCTGCGGGTGCGCGCCGCGGATCAGGGCGAGCGGGCGACGGGCGGTCTTGCCGAGCGCGAGCTCGGCGGTGGCGGCGATCTGGTCAGCGACGGCGCGGACCGTTGCGGCCATCGTGCGGCCATCGGCGTCGGGTTTACCGCGCAGGTCTTCAAGCGCCGCGATGCCGGCCACGCCAATCGCCACGTCGGTGATGCCGAGGCGCCATGGGCGACCGAAGGAGTCGGTGATGATCACACCGGGTGCCACGCCGGTGCGCAGGCGGATCGCCTCACGAATCGCGCGCGCCGAACCATCGGGATCGTGTGGCAGGAGGGTCACCACTTCGCCGCTGCGCGGGCCAACATTGCTGGCGTCAACGCCAGAGTTTGCGAGCACAAATCCGTGCGCCGTCTCCGTGATAATCACACCGCGATCCATTCGTACGACGCGTGTCGCTTGTTGCAGCACCACTTCAACCTGGCGCGCGTCACGGCCCCACTTCGTTGCGTACTCCACCGCCTCTGATCGTGGCGTTACTGTGGTCAGATCAACGATGGCTCCTTCTGCCTTGGAGACAATCTTCTGGGTCACGGCGATCACGTCATCACTGCGCAGGCCGCCGATCGCGCTCGTCGCGGCGATCGCCGCCACGCAGCCAGCGATCATGGCTGGAAGGTCGTCGCCCGGCTGAATCTCACCGAGTCCATCAATAGGGAGTGCGAGCAGGCCCGCTGTAGGGCGTGACGCGTTGGCTGACTGCTCGCGCTGCATTGCGGACCTCAGGTCTTCGGGGGTATCGAGGTCGGCGGCGAGCGGCGAGCTGAGCTCCTGGACGGCAGCCCCGTTGCGGCTCAACTCGGTGTGATGCGCCGCTGCACTATTCGCCCCGAACTGTGGCGTGAAATCGCACGGGAGCGGCACCAAGAGCGCCGATGTGCCGCCGCTTGGCGATGCAAGGATGCCTGGATCTGATCCCGACCAACCGCTCAGCAGCGCATCGATGTTTGCTGCGCTCACTTCGGCAAGGTCCACGGGCAGAATCAGCACCGCAGATGCACCGCTCATCGCCGCGCGGCGTACACCGAGCGCGATCGCCGCATTGAGCGCAACACCGCCGTCATCGAGCGCCTCATGTCCGCCGCTGCGCGCCAGGGCGCGGGCGAGCGGATCGGGGGAGACCAGAACCACGCTATCGATACGGGCGGCGTGGCCAAGTGCCAACAGTGTGCGCTCAAGGAGGCGCGCTGCGAATTCGCGGCGCTCCTCCTCGCTGAGGAGTGGTGCCATGCGCGACTTCGCGGAGTCAATCGAACGGAAGGGGAGGACGGCGGTGACGGTCACGAAACGGCGAGAACGGCGCGCGCCACGGCGAGGCGCGCAGCATCATCCGTCATCACGATCGGCGCAGCAGCGCTCTTGCGAACATGTGGCGCGATCGCAGCGGCAAGGGCAGGTGTGAGGTCTGACGTTTCAACCAGGAGTGCATCCATCAGTCCGGTCAGATACTTGGCAACGCCGGCCGGCGAGACATCGAGCCCGGCCGCGGCGAGCATGCGGTCAGCTGGTCCCTTCAAAGCCTTCCCGCCAACGATCGGCGAAACCCCCACCACTCGTGCGCCACGAGCGCGCGCCTCAGCGATCGCCTCGCGAATGCCGGGGATGGCAAGGATCGGGCCAATCGAAATCAGCGGATTCGACGGCGCGATCACGATGCGCTCAGCGGTGGCGAGGGCATCGAGCGTCTCGGTGGTTGGGCGCGCCGCTTCGGCGCCATCGAATGCCACCTCAAGGACCTCAGGCTTCGCCTGTGCGCCGACAAACCATGGCTGAAACTCCATCCAGCCACTCTCGGTGCGCAGCCGAGTGCGCAGCGGATCGTCGGTGGCCATCAGGATCGGCGCCTCTGTGAGTCCGAGTTTGCGTTGGATCTCGCGATTCACCTCTGTCAGTCTCCCGCCCGCGCGTAGTTGCGCGGTGCGGTGAATGTGCAGGGCAAGGTCGCGATCACCGAGTCGGAACCAGTCGGGTGCGCCGATCTTGCCGAGCTGCTCAAGGGCGTTCCAGGTTTCACCAGCCAGACCCCAGCCGCGCTCGCGGTCGCCGAGGTCGGCGAGGGTATAGAGAAGGGTGTCGTGGTCCGGGCAGATGGTGAGCCCGTGTAGCTCGAAGTCGTCACCCGGGTTCGCAATGATGGAGAGATCTCCGGCGGGGAGTGCCGCGCGAAGACCGTGGGCGAGCTTTGCCCCGCCAACTCCGCCAGCGAGGAGTGCGACGCGCGGGCTCACGCCGTCAGTGCGGGGAGCACCTCGCGCCCGAAGGCGGCGGCCCACTCAGCCTGGTTGCGACCTACGTTGTGCAGATAGATCTTGTCAAAGCCCATGTCGAGGTAGCGCTGGATCGTCTTGCGGTGCGTCTCAAGATCGCTGGAGATCACCATGCGCCCAGCAAAGTCCTCTGGTCGCACGAGCTTTGCCATCTGCTGAAAGTCGGCGGGGTTGCGAATATCTTGCTTCGGGAACTTCATCCCACCGTTCGGCCACTCACGCATCGCATTCGCGAGCGCCTCTTCGTCGGTCGGCGCCCAGGAGAGATGGAGCTGCAGGATCTTCGGCATCTTGTCGGGGTCCTTTCCCGCCGCACGCGCCCCTTCGGCAAACTTATCGAAGACGGTCTGAATCTTCTCGTCGGCGGCGCCGACGGTGATGATGCCGTCACAGAGTTCCCCGGTCTTCTTGGCAGTGATTGGGCCGGCGGTCGCTACATAGATGGGCGGCGGGGTAGGGGGGAGCGTCCAGAGCCGTGTGCTCTCAAGCTGATACCAGCGACCGGCGTGCTTCACCTCGTTGCCGGTGAAGAGCTTGCGAATGATCTCGATCGCCTCAAACATTCGAGCGATGCGCTCGCCAACTTCGGGCCAGTAGCCGCCTACGACATGTTCGTTCAGTGCCTCACCAGAGCCGAGGCCAAGCCAGTGACGACCTGGATACATTGTCTCGAGCGTCGCTGACGCCTGCGCAACGGTTGCTGGATGCATGCGCCAGCCTGGGCAGGTGACGCCGGGGCCAACGTCGCCCTTGGTCCGTTCTGCAAGAAGTGTCATCACGTTCCATACGAATGGTGCAGAGCCCTGCTCGGGGACCCACGGCTGGAAGTGATCGGCGGCCATCACGCCACTGAAGCCCGCCTGCTCGGCAGCGACGGAATAGTCAACAACTTCGGTTGGGCCGAATTGTTCGAGCATTGCCGCGTAGCCGATCCTTGCTGCCCCGTGCCCCATTGACGCCCCCTACTCCTGGCTCGCGGCGGGTTTTCCGTGCGCGAAGACCTGATCTGGAATGATGGTGATCACGATACGCTCCATCGCGCTCAGGCGATCGATTGTGCTCGCGAGGAGCGCTGGATCGCTGAGGTATTTGGCCGCTACTCTCTTGAGCTGAGTCTGCCCACGCTCCTGGTCGTCATCAATCTGCGCGTGGCCGAGGATCTGTACGTAGTCGTAGCGGTCTTCCACCATGAGTGAGCAACGGGGATCACGTCGGAGGTTCGCGGGCCAGCGACGTCCGCCCGCCGTGTTCACCACGATGGAATCACCCTCCAAGGCGTACCAGACCACGGCGGCAAAGGGGGCTCCGTCGGGGTCGATCGTGGAGATCGTGCCGAAGCGTGGTCGGTCAAGGAAGGTCCGGATTGCGGGATCGTGGATTCCTCTTGGGCTCATGAGGCGTACGCTACACGCAACGGAGCCTGCCGTCCTTAGGTGGGCCCAGAAGTTGCGGAGGTGCTCCATGGCCCAGATCCATCTTCACGCCGAGAGCGGCGATTACGCCCCAATCGTCCTCATGCCAGGAGACCCGAACCGCTCCAAGCGGATCGCGGCCCGCTTCGATGGTGGGCTCGAGAAGGCGCGGCTGGTTAACGAGCATCGTGGCCTCCTCGGCTACACGGGGACCATCAACGGCGTGCCGGTCAGCGTGCAAACGACGGGGATGGGGACGCCAACAACGAGCATCGTCATGGAAGAGCTGCTGAATCTTGGCGTTGAGACGTTCGTGCGCATCGGCACCTGCGGCGGCTTCCTGCATCTTGATACGGGTGATGTGATCGTTGCCTCTGCGGCGGTTGCAAGCAGCGGCATCGGTCCAATCCTCGGATTCGACGAGCCGACGGCACCAACCGCCGACTTTGATGTGACGAACGTTCTTGTCGCCGCAGCGAAGGCTGAAGGTTTGACCACGCACGTCGGGCCGATCGTTACCTCGGACGTCTTCTACGATCCGAATCCGCTCGGCACCGCGCGATGGGGCGCACGCGGCTACCTCGGCGTCGAGATGGAGTCAGCGGCAATGTTCCTGCTCGCGATGCGCGAACGCGCTAAGGGGCGATCGGTTCGCGCCGGAACGATCCTGACCGTCTCCGACACGATTCGCGATCCGAAGGTTGTCGCCGAGGCGCGTAAGGGGGGCAGCGAGCCGTGGTATCGACTCCCTGAAGATGAACTGATCAAGCGCATTGACCTGACGATCGGCGCTGCGCTGAAGGCTGCCGCGACGCTCGGCGCTCGCTGACTCGTTCACGGATGACGCCATCCGCGTCGCTCCCTGTCGGCGTTGCCCTCGGCACCATCGGCCTAGAGGGGGATGCGTGGCTGCGCGCCGCTGCGCTTCTGGCCGTCGCGCCGATTGATCGCCTCTGGATCTGGGATCACCTCATGGGTCGCGGCGCACCGGAGCGACCGGTGCTTGAGGCAACTAGCCTCGCGGCCGCCGCACTCGCGCTGAATCCGAGCCTGCAGGTTGGAACCCTGGTGCTCGATGTGACGAAGCGTCATCCAGCGCTCGCCGCGAAGATTGCAGCGACACTCGATGCGGTTGCCCCGGGACGATTTACGCTCGGCATTGGCGCTGGCGGTGACGCCGCAGAACACGACGCGCTGGGCATGCCGTACGGAGATGTGGGCGAGCGCATTGCGGCGCTGGCCGAACAGGTTGCCGTTGCACGTGCCATGTTGAGCGGCGATCCGAGCGAGCGGATCACGCTCACCGAAGCAGGAAAACTCCGCGGCGCAGCGAGCGCCCCGCGGCCAGGTGCCCGCGTGCGCCTACTCATCGCGGGCGACCACCCAAGCTCGATCAGCCTGGCGGCGTCGTTTGCCGATGAGTGGGTGGCCCCATCAGCAACGTTTGCAGTGGGGTGCGCGCAGTTGCGCGAGATCGAACGCACCGCTGGGCGCACAGGATCACCAGTTCGAGCACACCTGCTCTACGAGCTGCGTGCTAGCGAGCCCCTTGCCGATTCGGCATTCGGGAGAGATCCGCAGGGGGTGATTGCAGGAGCCCGCGCCGCTGGCGCCGATGGCCTGATCGTGACGGTACGCACCGAACGCGATGCCAGAGATGCGCTCCAACTTCTCGCGAAACTGCGATGATGGACGAATGAGCGAAGCAGCAGTGCGCAACCAGGTTCAAGCGTGCGTTCGCTGCGGCGCGCCCGTCTCGTTGCAGACGGCACTCTGCGAGCGCTGCAACCCACTCGGCCTCGCACAGCCGTCGGCGAGCCAGGCGCACGGCACTGTCTTTCTCGGCATTGGCGCAGCGGTCCTCCTTCTCGCCTCCCTTGCTGGAAGCGCATCACGAGGGATTGGGCCCTTCACCGTGGCGATGAGCCCCGCCGACTCAGTGCCAGGTGGACTCGCCGTTGCGATCACCATCACCAATACGGGGGCTACCGCGGGGTCCGCCACCTGTCAGGTCACAACGAGCGAGATCGGCAGCGCCGGCCTCTCCGAGATCATCTCCACGCCGCGCATTGAGCCAGGGGCAACGGCCACCGTCGATCGGCAACTCAAGAGTTTCGGCAGCGACCCCATTCCACTCGAGATCTCCTGCGGAGATTAGCTCGCGGTCGAGCTCTCTTCCAGGATGCGCTTGAGATGGCGCAGATCCGATCGAAAGATTGAACCGAGAATGGGCCGCTGAACGAACCCTCCGATGTTTGCAAAGAGGGGTGGTCGTAGGTACTCCATCCAATCAATCCGCGTCCGCCCTGCATCAATCTCTGTGAAGCGCAGCAGCCCCTCGCCAACAAACTTCCCCTCGTGCCGAATAGCGAAGGTGCTCGGTGGGTCGAACTGAGTGATCACCACATCGTCGGTTGTCGAGATACCGAAGATGCGCACGGTGGCCCGACCGCGCGAGCCGGGCTGCACTGGTGGTGGCGTGAGCATCTCCACGCGCTTCATCTCGTGCATCCATTCAGGCTGACGCGCAATGTCTGAGGCGTAGGCCCACACAGCGGCGCGCGGCGCTGCAATCTCTATTGTGAGGTTGATCTCGGGGCGTCGAATCGCACCTGATCTGATCAGTCGCCCGAGCAGGACTTCAACGAAGGTTGCGCCAAGCAGACCGAAGCCCGCGACCAAGAGCAGCAGCATCAGCAGAGCACCCCGCCCGCAGACTCAATCTCTTGAAGTGCCGCGGCGGTGTCGCCGTCGCGAAGCTCAACACCCGCGGTTGCGGCAACGGCCACCTCAACGGTGAACCCAGCGGTTAGTGCGTCGAGCGCGGTGGCCTTCACGCACCAATCGGTCGCGAGGCCACAGATCGTCACGAGCGTTACGCCTGCGCTGTGCAGGAGCGTCGCAAGTTCGGTGGAGCGGACCTCGCCGCTGATCGGATTGCGCAGCGAGAAGGCGCTGTAGCCATCCTCGCCGGCCACCCCTTTGCGAATCACCAGATCGCCTGGTCGCTGGGCCAAGACCGCCTCAGGGAGAAGCTCGGCCCCTGAGCTCCCCGCGACGCAGTGCACGGGCCAGACGCCGCCCTGGGGGGCGAAGTGCGCTGTGCTCTCGGGGTGCCAATCCTGGCTCCACACGACGAGCTCGCCGTGGGCTCGGGCACGCTCAACCAGGCGCAGCACGTGGGGGAGGGCGGCGGGGGCACCAGGGACGAAGAGGCTCCCCGAGGGGTCACCGAAGTCAACTTGCAGATCGACGATCAGGAGAGCACGTTGCGGTTTTGCCATACCCGCATGGTCGCACGGGGCGCTACCCTTGTGCCATCGTGCAGACCTTCGACTTCCTTGAGCAGATCCCCGACGCCGACCCAACGGAGACGGCGCGCCTTATCGGTGAGATTGAGCGCTCGATCACCGCCCACGGCCCTGAGCGTGCAAAGCTCCTGCTGATGCGCCTTCTGGCGCGCGCGCGCGACCTTGGCGTCAATCTCCCTACCCTGGCGACCACGCCGTACATCAACACGATCAAGACGAGCGACGAGCCGACCTTCCCCGGTGACGAGGCGATGGAGACCCGTATCCGCCACATCATTCGCTGGAACGCCGCAGCGATGGTGCTGCGCGCCAACAAGACGCATGCCGGTATCGGAGGGCACCTTGCCACGTACGCCAGCGCGGCAAGCCTCTACGAGGTTGGTTTCAATCACTTCTTCCAGGGGAAGCAAAACGGAGCCGGCGATCAGATCTTTTTCCAGGGCCATGCCGCACCCGGCATCTATGCGCGCGCCTACCTTGAGGGCCGCATCAGCGCGCCGCAGCTCGACCGTTTTCGCCAGGAGACGGCGGGACATGGCGGTCTACCGTCGTATCCGCACGCGCGCCTCTTGCCAGACTTCTGGGAGTTCCCAACCGTCTCCATGGGCCTCGGCGGCATTGGTTCGATCTATCAGGCGCGCTACAACCGCTACCTCCACAACCGCGGACTCACTGACACGTCAGGTAGCCGCGTCTGGGCCTTCCTGGGTGATGGCGAAATGGATGAGCCCGAGTCCGCTGGCGCGCTGACCCTCGCTGCGCGCGAAGGGCTCGACAACCTGACCTGGGTGGTGAACTGCAACCTGCAGCGACTTGACGGCCCAGTGCGCGGCAACGGCAAGATCATCCAGGAGCTGGAAGGCCTCTTCCGCGGCGCCGGCTGGAATGTGATCAAGGTGATCTGGAGTCGCGAGTGGGACGAGCTCTTGGCGAATGATGCTGGTGGGCACCTCGTTCGCAAGATGGACGCAACCGTCGATGGTGAGTTCCAGAAGTACATCGTTGCAGGTGGCGGCTACATTCGTGAGCACTTCTTCGGGCCAGAGCCAGAGCTCGGAGCGCTGGTGAAGCATCTCTCGGACGACGACCTTCTCCATCTGCGCCGTGGCGGTCATGACTACCGCAAGATCCACGCCGCCTACGCCTCTGCGGTCGCGCATAAGGGTGCGCCCACGGTGATCCTGGCGAAGACTGTGAAGGGCTACTCACTCGGGCCATCAGTAGAGGCGACGAACGTGACGCACCAAGCGAAGAAGCTCTCCGAGGCGGAGCTCTTCGCCTTCCGCGATCGACTCGGGCTGCCGATCCCTGACGAGAAGATCCCGGAGGCGCCGTACTACCACCCTGGCCCAAATAGCCCAGAGGTCAAGTACATCAACGAGCGCCGCGCAGCACTTGGCGGGCCGCTGCCAAGCCGCGTGGTTCATCCGATTACGTGGAGTGCGCCGGAGGCGGCCGTCGATGCTGAATTCTCTGCGGGAAGCAGCGTGCCCGTGAGCACCACCATGGCGTTCGCCAAGCTGCTGCGCAACCTCTTGCGCGATCCAAACATTGGCCAGCAGATTGTGCCGATCGTTCCAGACGAGGCGCGCACATTCGGCATGGATCCACTGTTCAAGCAGAGCGGCATCTACGCGCCGTTCGGTCAGCGCTATGAGCCGGTCGATTCTGAGCTGCTATTGAGCTATCGCGAGTCGCAGAGTGGCCAGCTCCTTGAAGAGGGGATCACCGAGGCGGGCTCCATGGCCTCTTTCCAGGCGGCCGCGACTGCGTATGCAACGCACGGCGTGCCAACGATTCCGTTCTACGTCTTCTACTCCATGTTTGGATTCCAACGTGTGGGCGATCAGATCTGGCAGGTGGGCGATGCACGCGGTCGCGGTTTCCTAATCGGCGCAACCGCCGGGCGTACAACACTCGCTGGCGAGGGGCTGCAGCATGACGATGGCCACTCACTGTTGATCGCGCATCTCCATCCACATGTGGCGGCGTACGATCCGTCGTTCGCCTATGAGATGGCGGAGCTCATTCGTCGCGGAATGGACCGCATGCATGGTGGCCGCGAAGACATCCTCTACTACCTCACGATCTACAACGAAAACCAGGCGCAACCGGCGCGACCGCAGGGGGCGCATGTCGATGAGGGGATTCATCGTGGCCTCTATCGCTTCGCTGAGGTGGATGCCGACGGAACTGGGCCAATCGTTCGCCTCTTCGGCTCGGGCGCGATCATGGGCGAGGTGCTTGCCGCGCGCGACCTGCTGCGCGAACGCTTCGGTGTCCGTGCTGAGATTTGGTCGGCAACTTCGTACTCAGAGCTTCGTCGCGAGGCCCTCGTCGTTGAGCGCTGGAATCGGCGTCACCCGGAAAGCGCGCCACGAACGTCGTGGCTGCAAGATCAGCTCGGCGGTGGCGGCGCGCCGATCGTGGCCGCGAGCGACTGGGTCACGGCGCTCCCAGACCTTCTCGCCCCGTGGATTGATGTGCCATATCTGGTGCTCGGCACCGACGGTTTCGGCCTGAGCGACACGCGCGAGGCACTTCGCGAGTTCTTCTCGGTGGACGCCAAGCACATCACCGCCGCCGCAATGGTGGCGCTGACGCGCGGTGGGGAGCGCACGCCGGCCGAGGCGGCTGCGGCGATCAAGGAGCTGGGCATCGACCCTGATCGCCTCCCGGTCTTCGTTCTCGACCGCTAGGCACACAAAAAAGACAAGGTCGCTTGTCGCATTAGACAGGTGCGGTTGACACTTCCCAACGAGAGATGGCACCATTTCTCGTAACGGCTGCAGTATCTGCGAGGGAGGGTTCACATGGAGAGCGCCATCGCCTGGGGTTTCGGAGGGCTTCTCACCGGACTTCGTGAAGGGGTCGAGGCCGCACTCATCGTTGGCATCATTGCGAGCTACCTCGTAAAGATCGGTCGCGCCGACCGACTTGCCAGCGTCTGGTTTGGCGTCACCGCCGCCATCGTCGCCTCCGCCGCAGTGGGGGTCTTCGCATTTGTCGCGCTCGGGAGCCTCCAAGGAACCGCCGAGCAGATTTTCGCCGGCGTAACCTCCCTTCTAGCGGTCGTCATCCTTACGTACATGCTCTTCTGGATGCGCAAGCAGGCGATCACCCTCGGCGCTGATCTTCGCAAGGGCGTCGATCGCGCCGTTGCATCAGCCTCGGTACTTGGACTTGTCCTCCTTGCCTTCACCGCCGTGATTCGCGAGGGAATTGAGACAGCACTATTCCTGCTCGGCCAGTCGACGGCTGCGGCGGGGGAGGGGCTCTCTGTCGTGATCGGTGCAGTGCTCGGACTACTGATCGCCGCTGGCATCGGTGTGCTGATCTTCCGACTCGGCATGCGACTGAACTTGAGCGCCTTCTTCAATGTGACGGGCGCCGCTCTCGTGGTGATTGCTTCCGGCCTCCTCTCGTACGGCGTCCATGAGTTCATTGAGGTTGGCCTTCTGCCAGCCCTGATCAATCCGGTCTACGACATCTCCGCTCTCTTGCCGCACAAAGAGGGGATCGGACAGTTCTTGCGTGCAATCGTTGGCTACAGCTCAACGCCGGAGCTCACAACGCTGCTCGCGCAAGGGGCATACCTGCTCTTCGGACTCTTCTTCTACGTACGCCCGGTGCGGCGAGCAGCATCAGCCCGCGCCGCCGCCAGCGCCTAATTGGCGCGCGCAGGCATTGCGCGCAATGATGTGCTGATGCCGATACTGCAGGTTGAGGGGCTCTCGCACTCGTACGGTGCACGCC
>Ga0214921_10003305_pt1 | contig 24867 bp, 35 predicted proteins | sample LL1505_MetaG_FD_177992 | JGI IMG/M metagenome (GOLD analysis project Ga0214921, IMG submission 177992) | Freshwater microbial communities from Lake Lanier, Atlanta, Georgia, United States - LL-1505 | ecosystem: Environmental > Aquatic > Freshwater > Lake | place: USA: Georgia | collected...
AAGGCAAGATAAGCAATGCAATATCTAAAAATTATGATATTGTTTGTCGCTGGAATGGTGGTCCCAATGCAGGTCACACAGTTTATCTTAATGATAAAAAATATAAAACTCATCTCATTCCTTGTGGCGTTTTTCAAAATAAACTTAGTGTCATCGGCCCAAATTGCGTTATCAATATTGATAAATTTTTTGATGAGATAGAATATCTAAAAAGAGAGGGATTTGACACATCCTTAATTAAAGTAAGTCCCAAAGCTCACATTATTACTGAAAAGCATATTCAGTACGATCTTAAATTCTTAAAACCTAAACTCGGAACTACTGGACAAGGAATTGCCCCAGCTTATGCTGATAAAGCCCTACGAACTGGTAAACTTGCTGGAAATTATTTAGATAAACAGTATCTTTGGGATGGAGAGCTTTATGGAGAAATTCTTTGCGAAGGCGCGCAAAGCTTTTGGTTAGATTTAAATTATGGAGATTATCCATATGTTACAAGTAGTGAGACTCTACCATACTCTGCTTGTTCTTTGGGCTTTAGTCCCAAAAAAATAAGAGAGATAATTGGAGTAGCAAAAATTTACGATACAAAAAGTGGAGTAGATCCATTATTTCCAGAATCATTGTGGCTCGATGAAGAATTAAATAAAATAATAGATTTAGGTAAAGAGTACGGGACAACAACTGGCAGAAAAAGACTTGTCAACTGGCTTAATTTTAATAAATTATTAAATGCGATAAGAATATCTGGAACAACTAAATTAATAATCAATAAATGCGATATCCTGCAAGAGTTAAATATATTTAAAATAAGACTAGATAATGAACTTGGACCTAATTTTATTAAGTTTAATGATTTTGATAATATGAAAGAGTATATATCTAGAGAATTAAAAGATTATTGCGATGTAGTATTTTCTGGTGACAAAAGTATAATTTAATTATTTTTAATTAAATTAATAAAATCGACCATCTCTTCTTTAGTGAAATCATTTTTCATTACATTAACACAATAGCATACAAATTCAACATTACCCTTAAAATAGCCTATATTTGGGTCAATCCTATCAAGACTTAATTTAGTTGGGCTTTTTTTAATGTCTTCATCTTGAGAACTTCTTGGCATTTCCATGATTATGTTTGTGTAGGTACATAAACCATTTTGGTTTTCCCAGATTTCTTTTAAGTATTCTAGAGTTAAATCTGTTTCTTCGCCTCTTTCTTTGCTTCTTGATCTAGCTTTATTTAAGGAGTATTTAAAAGAACTATATTCATCTAATCTATTAGCTTCATAACCTTTTAGTAAACTAATATTACCCTTGTTTTTTTCTAATTTACTTGGATTGTTTTTATGATCAGCTTTTCCAGAACACTTTAAACTACAATAAAATTTTTTTTGGCCAGCTTTAATTTTTCTATTATAATCACTTTGCCTTATTTCATGCTCGTTGCCACATTCGGCACAAATTATTTTTGTCTTTTTTATCTTCATGTAAGTATCATACATGGATATTATTGTATTGTCTAGTAAAAAATGCAGACACAGGGATTCGTTTGCTTGGACCCGAGAGGAATTGAACCTCTGTCTTTTAAAAATCTAAATTAAAATACTACAAGTTTAGTTTATTCCGTTAGTTCGCTAAAGAGTCGAATAAACAATTGGTTTTTAGCTATTCATTTAATAATAAATTTAACCTTGGTCAAATTCATCCCTAATAATTCTTATAAAAAATCAAATGAAAAGGATTATATAAGAATACATCTAATAACGCAATATTCCAGTAGATGTGTCGTGGATATCACGCTGTAACTTAGGCTACAGATTCGGTCATCTCAACAAGAGAAACTCTTGCAGAAATATGACCTTTATATTTTGCTGTTTTGGCAGTTAATATAAGTGAAACTTTTTTAGGAGTCCTCGATTCAACCTCCACTTGCATTTCAATTTATTTTCTTAAAATCGAAACCAGTACGGGCCCAATGTTAAAGAACTAACTAACCTTACACATTATAAAGCTTTTAATAACTTTTCGCAATCTTTTTTATAAACAAAATTAAATTTAACTCTTGTGCCATTAATATCTGAAATTAATTGAGGTATGGCAATACATGGATATTGATCTGGTTGATCATAAATATTGTCATTGGAGATATTATAATGCTTTACGCATTTGCTAGAGTAAAGCGACCATCTAACTTTATTTTTTATAATTTCCATTTCTATCTATTATAAATAAAATTTGATAAAAAAGCAAACTTAATTATTCTAAAAGAAATAGTTAACAGTCACCTTTATTTGGTATAGTTGATTTTGCAAGCTTTTCAAGCTGTTCTGTTTCGTCAGTATCTTTTAGATTATTGCATTCTGGACAATTTCCTCCGCAAAGATGATCATGGCTTAAATAATACTTTGTTGTAGTGTATTTTATTTTTACTTTATATGTGGCTTTTATTACTACATTGTGTATAACATCGCCTCCAATTGCGCTAGGATATACCCATCTAGCTTTTGAGTAGCATGCTGTAAATGTATTATCAATTTCTTTAACTTCTATGGTGCTAGGATCATATTTTACAACTTTCGGTGATTCAACGCATGTATTAATACATCCATCAGACTGAATATTAGCATATTGATTCTTAACATTTTTTTTATCATCAAAAATATAAAATTTAGGGAAAGCCATAGGGAGTCCCACCAGTACCCAATTCGATGGAGTAGATCCTTCTGGTTTTGTTGTTGGTTTTGGAGGAGTAATTGTTTCATTTATTTTTTCTGCATAAATCTTTCCATCAGTAGCTACTTCCGTCCAAGTTGTTGTTTTTTTGCATTCACATCCGTCTCCCATAAAATTATGCACTCCTTTTATTTTGTAAAAACTTTTGAAGTTTTTTATATTTTCTATTTTGTTTTATAAGTTCTGGTAAATTATTTTTAATTATTTGACTTAATTTATTTGAAATATTAAATCTTGCTTGCGTTCTTGCTCGATCTAGTGATGAAGCTGAATTTGTGCCATATCCTCGACCAACTGCACTTATTTTATTTTCATAAACTTGTATTTGAGTATTAGTAAATTGAGCAATTCCAGTCGTAGAATCTTGAGTGGTATTATTAGTGATATATTTATTTATTTTAGCATCTAAAACATCATTTGTTCCAAAACCAGAATATACTATAAAAAATTGATTATGTGTTCCAATTTTTTTATTTAATTCTGTTGAAATTAATTCAATATTAAAAACTGCTCCAGTTGGAATTATTCCGTTCCAAGTACCAGTATTAAAAGTTTTATTTCCAGTATATAGCCCACTATAAAATTTATAAAATAAAGTTTGAGAAATTGGGGTTTCTTGTTTTAGATATTCATTAGTACCTAAAGTAAAATTAGATACAAACCCAGATATTCCAGTTACAGAGCTTTTTGTTAAATCTGATGCATTTATATTATAGTTAAAAACTATTCCACTTTTTGGAAAAATATCTCCAGTATAATATTCACTTCCCAAAGTTAAAGTTGGAATTAATATGCCAGATGCAATTTTTTTATTAATTAAACCAGTAGCAAATAAATTTTTAACTTTTTCTGAGCTATATACTAATGTATTTTGATATCCAGTTTTTATTTGATGTGGGGAAATATAACATATTTTACTAGTTGTTCCATTTCCAGTTGAAATTACGATTATACCATTTAAATTTTTAGAATTCATTTTCTCGCCAGTTGGATGGTTGTACATTGGTGCAATTTTTAAAGAACAAGCATATGCATTATAATTCCAATTATTAAGTGTGTTTGGATATGGCAAATAGAATCCATTATAATTTGGATTTCCAGATATTACTCCAGAAGTATTAAATTGATTCCATGCTGTATAATAAGAACTATTTTTAAAATCTGTTCCTGTAAAATATCCTGATATACTATATAAATTTGAATTATAAGTTGAATTTCCTGTTATTTGTTTTAATGCTGCAAATTTTCCAGTTAAAATTTTTGTATTTGAAAATTTTTCTGTAAAAGATGATCTAATAAATGTTCCAGTTATATTTGTGCCAATTGGTTTTTGAGTTGTTTTATAAAATTGTTGAAAATAATCATATTCTTCTGCATTAAAAAAATATTCATCTGGAGCAAAATAAGACACTTGGCCAATCATTGGTATTTCTATTCTATAATTTGTATAATTATCTTTAAATTCTATAGGTATATGATATGTTTTATAGGTGTCCCAATTTTTTTGTGATGTAATTTTATTTTTTAAAATAAGTTGGGGTTGTGGATCTCTTAAAGTTCCTGCATTAATAATATCTAATGTAACATTTTGTAAAGATTTATGAGTTATTTTATCATCATCAATAAATTGTGATTCAGAGTTTAAATTTAAACTGCCCCCAAAACCTAATTTAATTAAATCTTCTTTTGAAATTGACATATTTTAGCCTTATGATTTCATCACCGAAGCCAACTTACGTGTCGACTTTACTCGAGACAAAATTTAAACCATTTTGTTATCATCAAATTGTTTATATTTGATATCTTTATATTTCTATAAAGTTCAGACTATATCTTCTTTTATTTATAAAAGTTCGGGCGCTCTTGGACAATATTATTGTTGGTACTCAATCGTCTAGTCGTTACACCTTATCGCCTATCTTTCCCAGCGATCTTGGCTCGGTATAATCTTCATCGTCAATGGTAAGACTTCCACCGAATTCACCCAAAATGACCATTTTTTTATTTAAAAGAACTATTTTTTATTACACTATTTTTTTAATTTGTGTAATATAAATATATGCCAAACTTATTACCTTTTAGGGATTATGATGAGCATGATGTAATTAATTTATATAGTTGCACAGTTGTAGCATCTAAAGGCACATTAGTAAAACCAGTCACTTCTCCAAGAGATAATGATGGAACAGATAGTTCTACCGCTGGACCATTAAAATTAAGTTCTACTGGAGTAGGAAAAAGATATCAATATGCTTTAAGTGATTTATTTAATGTCGTTGGTCAAGTTTCTCCTGTCGTTAATTGGAACGATATTCCTGCTCCAATAGGCATTTTATTATATAGCGTACAAGAACTAGATGAAAATGGTGAAAAATTAATATATGATCCACAAAAAGCCGCAGAAAAGAATATTGTACTTCCAAATACTCAAGCAGCACCAATTTTAACAAAAGGAATTATTTTGATAAATGATATAGATACTGGAAATAAAACTGGTGGAGGTGGCAATCCTTCAATCGGAGCAACAGCTTATGTTGGAGATGGTGGAAAAATAGGAACGGATGGAGCAATTGTAGTCGGTAAATTTTTAAGTAAAAAAGATGAAAATGGTTATTGTATAGTTAAATTAAATCTTTAAAAAAATTGACAAAAATTTAAATTTAGTATAATATAAGTTAACATAGTTCCCAATTAGAGCAGTTTGTTGATGTCAAAAAATCAACTATCAATCCTTGAGATAGCAACGTCCCAAGGGCTGACGACTATTAAAACCTTCATTTGTACATTATATGGCTAAAGAAGGGAATGTAGCTATAGGCATCGCAGAATGTAGTGATCGAAGCTACCTCTGATCCGTAAGTGCGATGGCCCGTTTACTGCTGAGATCGCAGTAAAATTTGGAGTCAAAAGAAAAGTTGGATTGATAATACTTAGCTTCAGATATATTACATCTGGAGGTAAAGCCCTTTTGGATATCAAAGAAAAGTTATAATAATAAGAATACAATACTATAATTAGTTCTTATTGTTTTTTATTAAAATGATTCTGTATTATATCAAAGTTACGATCTAATTTAGCTTCTATTCTATCAAAGTAATCATCAAAAGATTCTTTAGTTACATAAGTAGTTGAAATTTTTAATGCTAAATCTGAAATTTCTTGTTGATGTTTTCTGCTCTCAAATTCCATTTCTTTTCTTAAAGTTATAAAATCACTAAAAGTTTTGTCGTTAATTTCTTTCATAAGATTCTCTTGTTTATCGAAAAGTGAGAATACTCTAGTAAATAACCATCCTCCAAGAAAGGATAGCGCTCCTAAAATCAAATTAAATAATAGTGTAATATCTAAATTCACATAGATAATTACACATTAATATATAATTATTACAGCTTTAAATCACCAAAATCATCATCAGATATATCAGTTTTTCTTGCTCCGACTTTATAACTGGATATCTCTGTTTCTTGAGGAGCTACTTGGACTTTACTACTATCCAAGTAACTATCAAGCCAACCACCAATAGGATTATCTTTTTGATTAAAAATCTTCTTATAGCCAATGCTTCTTAATCTATTATCGCATAACCATTTAGAATATCCATCAAGAACCTCTGGATTTAATCCTAGTAGATTACCTTTACTGAATAGATATTTAGACCATTCACTTTCATTTTTTGCAGCTTGCTCATAGAAAGCATAAATTTTATCTTCGCTTTTCTTAACGATGCTAGTAAAGCCTTCTTTGTCTTCTTCTTTTAAAATCTTAAGTAAGTTTTGACTTACTGCAAAATGAAGAGCTTCATCTCTTTGAATAAATTTGATAATCTTAGAATTGCCTTCCATCTTTCCACGATATCCAAAATAGAAAGAGCAAGCGAAAGAAACATAAAATACAAGACCTTCCATTACATTAATAGAAAGAATAGCATCAAAAATCTTTTGTTTAGGATCTTTCTTTTCGTCATCTCCAAGAATTTTATCAAAATTATTCCTAATCAATTCGGCGCGACTTGTAATTTCTTTATCTTCCATAATACTATCAAAGAATTTAGTAGCATCTGGATAAACATTATTCAAAAGATAAGAATAACTATAACTATGAATACCTTCAAATTGTGCCCAAGTATTCATACAAATCTCAAGCTCTGGATTACTTACATAATCCTTAAGAGAATGAATACTACGAGAAAGCATACTATCTCCAAGAGTTTGGAATCTTAAATTGCTATCAAATACAAATCTTTCTGTGTCAGTTAAATTTTTATAGTCACTTCTGTCTTTTCCTAGTGCTATTTCATGTGGCCACCAGAAGTTTTCGTTTTGCTTTTTAAATAATTCAAAAAATACTGGATATTTAAAACGATCATATCTTTGAAGATTAAGATCTTCGCCAAGAAATAATGGTTGTTTAGTAGTATCTACATTTTTGAAATTTAAAACTGTTTTCATGGACTATAGTTTACACGCTCCACTTGAACAATCTCTATCTTCTTTTTGATTAAGTGATTGCTCTTTATCTCCGTCATCAGTATTATTATAATACAAGCTTATTAAACCAAGGCTATATGCATACATTAATTCTTTCATGACTTTAGCATCTGGTAATATATTGTTTTCATAATGACTATAGTTGTAGTATACATTAGTTGATATAGCCATGTCAATGTATTTTTGAATAACTGCATTAATTTTTAATAAACCAGTATTATCTTTAAGATCATAAGCTAGTTCATAATTATCATCATATTTTCCAATTCCGGGAACTAATACTGGGAGTTTGCCCATTTTGCTAGTTTTATAAGTAATAAGACTACGAATTGGTTCAACTCCATTTGTTGAAGATTGAATTACAGAACTGCTTTCACAAGGCATACAAGAAGATAATGTAGAATGTCTCAATCCAAATTCTTTAATATCTTTTCTTAGTTTATCCCAATCAAGAGATAGTTTTCTTTTTACAATTTCATCAATCTTATCTTTATAAGTATCAATAGGAAGAATACCTTTAGAATACTTTGTATGATTAAATTTTTCGCACTTACCTTTCTCTTTAGCTAATTGGACGCTACTTTCTAAGAGATAATATTGAAAATGCTCCATCCATTCATCTAATACATTCAACGATTTGTCTGATGAATATTTTAATTCATTTTTAGCAAGAAAAGCTGCGAGATTGGTAATTCCAATTCCAAGGCTTCTACGTTTTTTAGCAAAATTTTCAGCAGCAATATTAAAGTAATCTTGAAGTTCAATGATTTCATCAAGAAATCTTACGATAAGATCGCAAGTCTTTTCAAGATCTTGCCAGTTTTTTATTTCTAGCATATTTACTGCCGAAAGAATACACATTCCAATTTCACCATTTTTATCGTGATAATCATTTAATGGAATAGTAGGATGAATAACTTCAGTACAAAGATTACTCATTGTAACTTTATCAGACCAAGCTCCGTGATCATTAGCATGATCTACATTTAAAATATAAATACGGCCAGTCTCGACTCTTTCTTTAACTATAAGAGAAAATAATTTACGAGCAGATACTTTCTTTTTAAGTTTTAATTTCTTTGATTCACATTCTTTATATACTTTATCGAAGTCTTTTGTTCCCCATGCTTCATAAAGTTCTGGAACTTCTGCATTATTGAATAAAGTAATATCTTCATCTTTTAAGACTCTATCATAAAATAATTTACTCATACCAACTGTATAATCAAGCTTACGAACTCGATTATCATCTGTTCCAGCATTATTTTTTAATACAACAACATCTTCAATTTCGTAATGCCACCATTGAATATTACAAGTAGCACTTCCACCTCGCAATCCATTTTGTTGCCAAGCCTTTACGCTACTTTCATAGATTTTTAAAAATGGAATTAAACCAGTATGAACAACTTCTCCATTCTTAATAGGAGAACCAATACCTCTGATTTTACTTACATCAATACCAATTCCACATCTATTAGCAGTAGCCATACTTACAGCAGTAGCACTAGCTGTAATACTATCTTTTGTATCATCAACACCAATCAAACAGCAACTAGCATAATTTCTACTAGAAGTCCTAACTCCTGCCATTACTGGAGTTGGTAAATTAATTTTATGCCTACTAATAGTATCATAAAATTTTCTTACATAAGAAAGTCTTGTCTCTGCTGGATATTTAGCAAAAGCATAAGCGGCAATTAATATATAAGCAAATTGTGGAGTTTCATAAATTTTTCCACTAATCCTATCTTTGATTAGATACTTATCACATAATTGTTTAATACCAGCATATGTAAAATTATAATCTCTTTCATGGTCAATAAATTCACCTAGTTTATTTATTTCATCTTCAGAATAACTCTCTAAAATAGAAGCATCATAAACTTTATTTTTGATTCCTTGATTTAAGAATTCTGATAGTCTTGGAGCATGTTTACCCTTCCAAACATCTTTTCTTAATTGATAATTCAATAATCTTCCAGCTACAAATTGATAGTTTGGTTTTTCAACAGAAATTAAATTCGCAGCACTCTCAATCAAAAGATTATGAATCTCTTTTGTGGTAATACCTTCATGAATATTTATTTTAGCGTTGATCTCTACATCAGTAAGACTTACATCACTCAAATCATTAACTGCCCATTCGATTACTTTATTTATTTTTTCTATGTTAAATTTTTCAGATGACCCATTTCTTTTTTTAATTTTAATATTCATACTTCAATGTAACTAGTGTGAATCTTATATTACATTGGTTTTACTCTTCTGGAAAGAAAAAACCCGAAACTTACTAACAATTTTATTCAGAACCAGCTTTTGGGTGTACTTTGCCTTTACGTTTTTTAGACCAATCTGCGTAATATTTCTTTTTTACTGGATCTTCACCACCATAAAGTTTTTTTCTTTTATCAGAAAGTTCTTGACTTCTATCCCAAAGATCACCCATATTACCTTTTTGCTTACCAGTTAATTCAGAAAATTGTCTTGCAGTAGATTCAGCATGAAGTTTATCATGGGTATTAACTTCTGGAGCAGTAAAAATTCTATACCATTGAATGCCATCTTCAGAATATTCATGAGTATCATGTACGCTTTGTACAATTTCTTTTACTTTACCAGTTTTAGGATTTTGATATAAATAAATTGGCATATTAACTATTGATAATATTTAAAACATTATCTGCAAATTTTTCAGAGGTAAATTTATCTTGAAGTTTTAATCCTTCAGAATTTACTTTATTTGATTTTACTCTTTCGATCGCTTTCTCACATCCAGCAATAAATTCATCATCATTAAAAATAAAGATATTACCTTGATTGAATGGTTGACCTTTATGAAAGAACATATTGTCTACTGCATCAATCTTTGAAGAAGGTTCAATTAGAATTGAATTATCTTTATTTGCCCATTCCTTATATGAATGAGCATTTAAAATAATAGCATGTTTTCCAATAGCAACAGAATGAAACTCTGGTAAACCCCAACCTTCTCCACCACTCATTCCAATAATAATATCTGCGCTATTTAGATAATCATTATACATAGCATTTTTAGGCATATTACCAATAAATGAAATATTAAAATACTCCTTGCCTTCTAGAATAGAATTTAAAAGAGCTTTATTATCTTCTTCTTTTAGAAATGGATTATAAACAGAGCATTGAAGATGATATCTAGAGTCATTACCAAACTTTTTAACCCAAGCTTGAATTACTTTCTTATGATTCTTTCTTTTCTCTAGCTTACCAACAAGATTAAAAACTATACGATCATCAGAGAAATATTTCTTTTCTAATCTTTTAAAATTGTATTTATCAAATGCTAATGGTAAAAATTCAACATTAGAGCAGCCAAACATCTTAAATGTATCTACTGTATAATTAGAAGAAAAGAAAACCTTGTCTTGATTTTTAACGATATTAATTTCTTCTTTAGTAGGATTATCTAATTCATAAAACGAAAGAAGATATCTCTTATTTGATGGGGCATCCAATGACCCATTTAAATGCCATAATTTGAAACATGGATCAGTTCTTTTTATTTTAGAAACAAAATCTGCGGTACGAGCTTGAAGGAAATTTAAAAAACCTTCATCCGACTCTTGAGTAGATAGATCGTATCTATCGCCAATCGGATAAAGGGTAAAATCGTTTAAATTTTTTTTATACAACTCTCTTAAAAGAAGAGTTGAAACTTGTCCAAAACTAACAGAGTTTACAGGCAAGTTTAGAGTAAAACTCATAGAATATCGTCTTCGACCTCTTCTACTACTGGTTTACTCTTTTGAACTGGCTTAACTGGAGCTTTAGCTTGAGTTGGGGCTGAAGCCTTAGATTCTAGAGGTTTAGAAACATAGAGTCTATAGTCTGGAGCCTTCTCATTTGACTTCTTGCTATTAGCGAAAACTACAACATCAATTCTTTGTCCATCATGATCATTGATATAACCAGATAGGAAAGACATTCCTGTTTTACTTTTCTTTTTCCAAAGTGCGCCAAGTTCATTTTGGTTTTTATTTGTGTTTGTATTTGTACTCATAGAAATATTATAGATTAATTATTATATTTTGTCAAACGAAATATCACTAGATATTTTTTTATTAAGGAAAGATAAAGCTTTATTATGAATATTAATGACTGTTTGGGTGCTTATATGCATTTTCTTACCTATTTTATTCCAAGGTTGGATTTTTCTATCAGAGAAATATCTTAAATTAAATATCTCCTTTACCCTAGAATCAGCCATTTGATCAAGGATATTGAATATTAAATCTACTTTTTCTTTATTAAGCAAAGCATGATCAGTTTGTTTGGATTGATTATTTTCAGTAATGTATTTAATATTTTCATTTTCCATAGATACATCTTTGCTTTGTTTATTAAATGTATTTAAACAATGATATCTCATTTGATTACCTAACCAAGTAGAGAATTTAATCTTTTTGTTACTTTTAAAAGTTAAAGCGGATCTATATACTACATAAATTTTTTCAGAATTGAGGTCTTCTAAAGATACTCCAATATCATAACAGACCTTGCAATATTTTTGTAACATTTTATTGCAAATACCTTGATGCCTTGAGTAAAGTTCTAATAAACTTTGTTCGCAATTATTTTTCTTAATCTTTTGAATTAACTGTAAGTCTGTCATATATATTCCTTAAATTCTTTTGAATTAACTCGTATAAAAAGTTTGTATCTTGACAAGTTTCCCAACATATAGCAAAATCAGCGACAGCTTTTAATTTATTGTCGTTAGATTTTTCTTCTATATTAGCTGGAGGTACTAAGCTACCATCGTCAAGTTTTCTAGACAAGTGAATCAAAATGCCATTATGAGATTTAATCCATGAATATTCATCTTCTTTATATTCTATATATCTCACATCAGTTATAATCGGTACAATATTTTCTTGTTTAAGTTTTTCTACTTTATCATCTAGTAAGGAAGTCCAATACTTACCTTCAGTTTGAACTCTTCTGCATTTTCCATAAGCTACCATTAAAGGTCTTACTAATTCTTTTTCTTGACCTTCACATTTAAATAAATCAATTTTAAAATTTTCTTTAGTAAAATCATTAAGTTCTTTTTTTAAATCATCAGCAAAAGCTAATCTTTGAGATTTAATTTGTCTTTCTTCTAGGTATTTTTTCAAAATAGCATAAAATGTGTCTTTACCACACCTAGCTACACCCGTTATACCTATAATCATAGGTCTCAGATTACCATACATAAATATATTTGTCAAGATTTTTATTATAATATATAATATTATTATGGATTTAATACTAGCGGGTTCATTATCAGCTTTTGGACTATTTATATGGTTTAAGACTAATTTCTTTTATGAATACGCTAAATTATTTAATTTAAATAAATCAAAGTTAATACAAGAATATGAAGCTTTTATTAAGGTCACTCAGTTAAATTTCTCTGAATTTCTTGGTTTTAAGAATAGTTTCTTTTTTAAACTCATAAGTTGCCCATTATGCTTAAATTTTTGGTTTAATTTATTTTTAATATTATTGTTTGAATTTCCATTACGTTATATCGGATTACTGTATATAATATCTATTATGGAATATATGATTTTAAGTATAGTTTTATCTAAATATGAAAACAACTGAATTTAAAACAATTAAAGAATTTGTTGATTTTGTACATAAAAATATAGCTAATGAAAAATTGCATGATTTAGTAGTTATTATTGATTATTACAATGGTAGTTTAGGTGGCTGTGGTTGCAGTAGAAATCAAAGAGTAAAAGCTTCAATAGATATATACAATGATAAAGTATTGAATTTAAATACAGATACTGCTCAAGAAATTAAAAGATTAACTGATTCAGATATACTTGTTTTCTATAAAGATAATACGCAAGAAATTCTAAAACAATTTTAATTGACAATTATATATAAGTCATTTAATATTAGGATATGTTTAAAACTGCGTTAAGTTACGATGATATATCTTTACTACCTAATTTCTCTGATATCAACTCAAGAAAAGAAGTAGATACAACTACGAAAATTTCAAGACATTTCCAAATCAAACTTCCAATTATATTGTCTCCAATGGACACAGTATCATCTGTGAAATCATGCATTAAATTAAATAAACTTGGTGGCGCTGGAGTTCTTCATCGCTTTATGTCAGTAGAAGATCAAAGAAGTAAAGCCAAATTTATTAAAGATGAAAGTAATCTTTGCGTAACAGCAATTGGATTAAGAGATGCAGAAGAAAGAATTAGGGCTACAAGCACTTATACGGATATTTACTTTTTAGATACTGCAAATGGTTTAGCGAAGAATGTAGAAGATTTTCTTAGATGGTATAAGACATCTGGATTTTCTCAAGATGTAATCGTTGGAAATACATTGACAAAAGAAAGCGTTTATAGATTAGCTAATCTTAAAGCAGATGGATTTAGGCATCTTATTGGGCCGGGATCAATGTGCCTTACTCAAGTTAAAACTGGAATTTGGTGTCCAAGTTTAACTGGTAATTTTTATGCATGGAAAGCTGTAAGAAATTGGGAACTATCTCAAGTAGATTTATTTAAACAAGACAAACCAAATCCAGAAAATCGTCCAAGTATTCTTGCTGATGGAGGTATTCGTTATCCAAAAGATCTTGTTAAAGCTATCGCTAGTGGTTGTGATGCTGTAATTTGTGGAAGAATATTCGCTGGACTTCTCGATGTAGTGGATGATGAAAATCTTATTGAGAAAGATGGAAAATTATTTGCCAAATACAGAGGAATGGCAAGCAAGGATGTAGTAGAAGATTATGAGCTTCATGATGGAACAAAGAAAAATCTTTTCGTTGAAGGAGATAATACCTTGATTCCAATCAATCAAAGTGTTACAATTGAAGATGTTGTATATGATTTTATTAATGGACTTAGAAGTGCGATGAGTTATTTAGGCTTTAGATCCTTGCAAGATATGCGAGGAGGATTATGGCTTGATACAATCAAAGCTGTTCAAGTAACATCTAATGCAATGTATGAAGGAGTAGCTCATGGAAAATAAAGAAATTAAACTATACGATATTATTAAATATGCAATTATTATTTTAGTTGCACTTTGGTCTGTACAAAAATCAAATGCACAAAGTTGCTTGGAAAAAGGTATCGATTATCATATTTTAAAAAGCCAATACAACTCTAACTTTCAAATCGTTAAAATGTTAGAAAATCAAAAAAGCACTTTAAGCATAATGAAGCCAAGTGAATCTATTCAAAGATCTAGGATTCAAGCTGTAATTGGGGCAAAAGAGCAAGAGAATTTTAGACTTCAAAGGAAGATGGATTATTTGACGAAATGATATGTATGATTATTTGATAATATCTGATATTCATCTTGGAGACAAAGATTGCAAATCAGAAGATCTGCTCAAAGTTTTAAAAAAGTATAAAGCGAAAAATATAATTATTGCTGGAGATCTTTTTGATCACCACAATCTACATAGACTAAAAGGAAGTCATTGGAAGGTTCTTTCTAAATTAAGAAAACTCTCAAAGAAACATAAGATAATTTATCTAATTGGTAATCATTGTTTTTTAAAAGCAGAGTTTATGAGTATACTGCTTGGATTCTATTGTGCAAATGAACATGTTATAGAATATAATAATGAAAGAATTTTAATTGTTCATGGAGATATTTTTGATATTTATTTTACAAAATATAAAGGTATCACTAATTTTATAATTAAATGTTATTATTTAGTGCGAAAATTCACACCATATGCAGATAATTTTTTCAGATTCTTTAAGGCTAAAACTAATGATTTTGTAGAGAAAAGTGGAGATGTTAAAAATAATGCTTTAAAATATATTGAATTGAATGGCTATGATAAGGTTATTTGTGGTCATACTCATATGCCTAATCAGGATGAAAGATATATAAATCTTGGTAGTTTTTGTGAGGCTAAATCTTCTTTTGTTACAATAAAGAAAAAAGAAATAAAGCTAAACTATATATGAGGATTTCATTTGAAGATATGGCAGTTAAATTTGCGCTAGATGCTTCTTTAAGATCAGAAGATCCACATAAAAAAGTTGGTTGTTCTATTTTAAATAAAGAGGGTAGACTATTAAGTATTGGTTATAATGGATTACTTCCAAAACAAGGAGTATCAGTAGATTTTTGGGAAAATAGAGACGAAAGAAGGAAATATGTTATTCATGCAGAGACAAATGCTCTAGCTTGTATTTCTAGATACGAAGAACCATATATTTTAGCTTGCACATTATTACCTTGTCCGAGCTGTGCAATTAATGTTATATCTCATGGAATTAAAAAGGTTTTATATGTTGAAGAATATGATAGAGATAATTTGGCACATGAAATATTTGATTTTCATAAAGTTTCTTTAAAAAAGATCAATATTTGAGTATAATATATTATGAACGAAGAAAAGAAGAAACAGATCATTCATTTACTTAATCAAATCATTGAAGCAGCTTTATTTCAAGATTTAATTGATAATGGTAAAAAAATGGATGGTGAGACTTGGCAAGTTCATCATTTGAGGCTTTTAAAAGGATTGATTGAGGATTATTTTAATGAAAAATAAAAACAAATATTACGGTATTTATTCCAAGAATGATAATTTTCTATACGGAGTCTTTCCGTTAAGCAAAGATGGCCACGAAAAAGCTAAAAATTATATCTCAAAGATTTCTAAAAATAAGAATGATTATTACATTAAAAAGAAGTAATCAATTATTTTCTGGTAAATTTGGATCGGCTAATCTAGGGTTATGAACTCTTTTAGTTCCTCTTTTAAAGTTTTCAAAAACAGTTTTTATAACCTCAACTGGTTTCTCTACAATTTTTTCTACAACCTTTTCAACTACGATTGGTTCAGAATTGCTTTCTGTTTTGTTATTCTTTGCAAGTGAATTATAGGCTATAACTAAACATACTGCTAGTGGATCAAAAACAATAACAATTAATATAATAAATATTCTTACTGCTGTTTCTATTTTTAATCCAAAAGCATCTGCTACGAATTTAAATGTTCCTATTTCGCCTTTAGTGTTATCACTTTCAAGTTGTAAGATAGTTTGATTATTCTCTGTATTCTTTTTACTTAAATCATCTAACTCTTTATTTACGAATGATATTTGTTCAAATAAGGAATTGATATTTTGCTGAGATCCAGTAACAATCTTCTCTCTACTTTGTACAAGCTTAGAGTCAGTTACTTTTTCAGTTTTACCACTAGTGAATATTCCACCCTCTATAGTTTTAGTAGTAGTAACATCTTGTTTAACTGCGCTATCTAAAGATGCTTGATAGGTCTTTTGGAGTTCAATTAAGTCTTTTAATTTATTTTTATTAAAGTCGATTTGAGAAAGATAAAAAGTTTGTTGAGATTTTAAACCTTGTATTTTATTTTGATTTAAACTATATTGCGAAAAGTTTCTTTGAAATGCGTCTGAAAGAAATCCAAATATACCAAGACTTGTTATGCACATTAAAAGTAAAGTTGCACCAAGCATATATTTTTTAAGAATTTTATTTGTATTATTCCAATAGCGATATAGATAACTTGCACTAATAAGTTTAGCTAACTCCATTGTGCCAGCCATAACTGCTACGCTCCAAAAACTCGCTGCAAATAATAAAGCTATCCCTTTAATAGAGAAAAAAGCTGCACAAGAAGCTAGTGCAAATGCTGAAAATCCTAGTATATATTTAAACATAATATAATTACACAATCTTTTTTCTTTACTTTTACCAATAATATATTATAATCAATATATATGGAAGAAAATGCACAAAATATAGCAAATACGCCAAATACGCCAAATATAGAAAATACAGAAGATAAAAGAATAACATTACCAAATAGCCCTTATGCAAGGGCAACATTTTTTTCTCCAGTAGTAAGAGTATTGCCTAAAATTTCAAGGAATTCTTATTGCCCACTTAATAATGTTAAATTTAAAAAGTGCTGTGGTGCATCTGGACAAGATTATTGTACAAAGGCTAAAGAGAATCTAGAAAATTATGTTAATGATCTAAAAGATAAAGACAAAGATAATGATAAAAGCAGTTGATATTATTTTTGGTTTAGCTTGGGGAGATGAAGGCAAGGGGAAAATAAGTAATGCAATATCTAAAAGTTATGACATTGTTTGCCGTTGGAATGGTGGTCCCAATGCAGGTCATACAGTTTATCTCAACGATAAAAAATATAAAACTCATATTATTCCTTGTGGAGTTTTTCAAAATAAACTTAGCGTCATTGGCCCAAATTGCGTTATCAATGTTGATAAATTCTTTGACGAAGTAGAATATTTAAAAAAAGAAGGTTTTGATACATCATTAATTAAAGTAAGTCCCAAAGCTCATATTATCACCGAAAGACATATTAGATATGATCTTAAATTTTTAAAACCTAAACTTGGCACAACTGGTCAAGGAATTGCTCCAGCTTATTCAGATAAAATGTTACGAGTAGGAAAATTAGCAGGAGATTATATTGATAAGAAATATCTTTGGGATGGAAATCTTGAAGGAGAAATTCTTTGTGAAGGGGCGCAAAGTTTTTGGCTTGATATTAATTATGGTGATTATCCTTATGTTACAAGTAGTGAAACATTACCTTACAATGCTTGCTCTCTTGGTTTCAGCCCGAAGAAGATTAGGGAAATAATCGGGGTTGCAAAAATTTATGATACAAAAAGTGGAGTCGATCCATTGTTTCCAGAATCTTTACGGCAAGACGATGAGCTTAATCGAATTATTGATCTTGGTCAAGAGTATGGTTCAACTACTGGTAGAAAAAGGTTAGTAAATTGGTTAAATCTAAATAAACTAAAAGAAGCAGTTAGAATTTCTGGCGTAACAAAACTTATTATTAACAAATGCGATATCTTGCAAAAACTAAACAAGTATAAACTTTTTTTGAATAATAATTTATATAACACAAGTGATTTCATACAAATGAAAAATATGATAAAAAATTATATAAACGATACGGAGTATTGCGAGATAGTATTTTCTGGAAACAAATCAGACATTTAATAGTGTAAACTATTAGTGAGCAATAAAAATCAAGCATTAGCAATTTGTTCTGAATTTGCCGATGAATATGGAATTGATCCACATGATAATGAGACGATAGTCGTCTACACAAGTAGCAAATATGTAAATGAATTAAAAAATATGCTAGACAGAAAAGATTATAAACTTTCAACTTTTCAAGTATATGGCGATGATGCATTAGTTAATTTTATTCCTAAATCTAGAAAAGGCAAAGACTTGGATATATAATATTATAATTGGGGCGATGGTTGAGTGGTTGAAAACAGCAGTTTACTAAACTGCCGATGGAGAAATTCATTCGTAGGTTCGAATCCTACTCGCCCCGAAATTTATTAGACATTTTTAAAATAAAACCTATAATATATATTATGAATAAAATTAAAGCTCTATTATTGTCTATGGCATTTGCCTCAGTTGGTCTTGCTGATGTGGGAACATCAAGTGAAAATACTCCAGTAGCAGATGGTTTCTTGGCTGCTGGAGATCTTGTAATTGTTCGTCCAATTTCAACCGCAGCTACGATTGGTGCATTTGGAATTTTTGCAGTAGTAGCACCCTTTACTGAAATGGCTGGATGCACAGAAGAAACTTATCAAGGTCTTGTAGAAAAGACTGGTAAGTTTTCTTTTGATCGTGATCTTGGTGATTTTACAAAGTAATATTTACTAACGAAAAAATCCCAAATATATAAACTTGACATAGTTTATATACTGAATATAATAGTCTTATGAGCAAAGAACTATTTCTTGAATGTGATTGCTATTCAGAAGGCGTTAAATTTAATTATCATAATGAAGATGGACTATTATATATTTCCATTTATCAAAGAGGTTTTAAACCAAGAACCAAAACTTTACGCGAAAAGCTAAGATGGATCTGGCAAATAATTACTAAAGATATTCCTTATGATGATGAAGTTGTTATCTCGAAAAATAAAATTCAACAATTAGCCGTATTTGCTAATGAGATTTCGCCAAATAAAGCTGTATTTGCTAACGAAAATCGGCCAAATATAGAACTCAAAAGAGGCACGCTTTATAAACTTCGAGATGAAGATATGCCATTTAGGTATGTTGAATATACAAAATTAGTTAATACTCCTAATGATGGTCTTTATCATTTTAAGTATCATCAGCTAAAGAAGCATACACTATCAAAAATAAATTTAAATAAGGTGGAAAGAGAAGCCACCTCAGAAGAAATAAGAATATATAATTTAACAAAAAAAGAAGCAGACAGATTGTGGAAGGAACAAAATTCTAGAAATTATAATTTTTATTGAATTTGCTAATGAAATTTAGCCAAATATAGTCGTATTTGCTAACGAAAAAAAGCCAAATATATGAACGAAAAAAGTCCAAATAATCAAGCTGGAAAAGGTGATAAACCAAGAAATTGTTTCTCTCATAGCTTTAAGGAAAACTATGATAGTATAAACTGGTCAGAAGAAAAAGATAAGTCGTTGATTAAAAAAGAATTAAAAAACAAACATCGTTCATCTACATATATTTACAGATGACAGATCCTAAAAGAGTTTTAGAAAATCGTGCAAGTTCTTCATACATAGCGGAATACTCTGCTCCAAAGATTGAGCTTGCTGATCTTGATAAGCTACAACAAGTTAGACATTTAAATCTAAATAAAAAAATAGAAACTCGTTTAGAAGAAATTAAGGCAGAATATGATGCGTTAGTTTCTTTACACGAATGGAATAATTTTGTTGATAGTTTTGATTGCAGAATAGAGTGTGTTATTGGTCAAGATTATTATTTGTATGAAACAGAAGAAGGTAGAAAATTTCTTTCTATTATTCATCCAGATGACTTTACAATAAAGTATAAGTATCACGGCACAACAAGGTTAAATAGTTTTGGATTCTTTGAAAAAGTTTAATTGACAAGTTTGACAATATATATTATATTTGAATGATGCGAAAAGGAGTTTGTTGTATTGTTTTAAGTCTTGCTGAACAAGATAACCCTATCAAGTTCAATACTATGACTTATGCTCGTTTCGCTTCTATGTCTAGGAAAGAAGCTGTTTCATCTCTTTCTTCTAGAATCCTTAACAATATGATTGTTACATATCAATATATCAAATATTGTGCCGACCATAATCATACTTATAGAATTTCCTCTGATCTATTTCCTCTTATTACTTATGACAAAGCAAATGTATCATTACAAGATTTGCCAGACTATGAGAGAATAGTAAATCAATTTAATAATATCAAGAATCTAGTTCAATCAAAGAACGCAAGAGTATCTTGTCATCCCTCTGAATTTAATGTTCTTGCAAGTGATAACGAAAATGCAATCACTAAAACAATCAAAGAATTAAATCACTATGGTTGGTTTATGACGCAAATCGGTTGTCCTCTTAACTATGATTCTCCTATGAATATGCACATACATAATTCTAAAGGAGATTTAAATTCTATCATAAAAAAGTTTATGAGTAACTTTGAAAAACTATCACACGATGTTAAGTCTAGATTAGTTATTGAGAACGATGATAAAGATACTTGTTGGTCAGTCAAGAAACTTATCAAGCATTTTCATTCAGTTTCTAACATTCCTATTACCTTCGATTATCTTCATCATAAATGTCATCCAGATAACTTAACAGAAGAAGAAGCATTTCATCTTGCTCGAATTACTTGGGGCAATCATACTCCACTATTTCATTACTCTGAAAGTATTGATGGTCATAAGAATCCTAGAAAACACGCTGACTATGCAAAGTTCTTGCCAAATACTTATGGATATGATAATATAGATGTTGATTTTGAATTAAAGATGAAAGAACAATCCTTTGCAAATTTATGATCGAATTACAAGTATCAAATAAAATCTTAACAGAAGCAAAGTCAAGAGCAACAAAACTTGGCAGATTAAATAATTCTATTACAGAAGGTGCAGGAAATATTGCTGGTTATATTGGGCAATTACTTGTTGCTGAATATTTAAATGCAGAAGAACCAGATGATTATAATTTTGATGTTAAGAAAGATAATACTACTTACGAAGTAAAAACAAAGCGTTGCACCTCAAGACCAAGAAAAGAATATGATTGTAGCGTTTCAGATTTTAATACAAAACAAAATTGTGACTATTATCTCTTTGTAAGAGTATTAGAGGATTTTTCTAAAGCGTGGATTCTTGGAAAGAAAAAGAAGGCAGATTATTTCAATGAAGCACGATTTTGTGAAAAAGGCAAGGTAGATGAAAAATCTAGTTTAGGCTGGAAGTTTAAAGCAGATTGTTATAATCTATCTATATCGGAGCTAGAATCATTATGAAAACATTCAACATATTAATGCAATTATTCTTGTCAATATTTATGACATTTAATATACTAAAACAAAATTATCAAATGGCAACCTTCTTTGGGGTTCTTTTGATTTTAAATAAAACATATCAAAAATGACGCATAAATTGTATGAATTATTTGTGGTTATTTTAGGTGCAATAGCTAATATTGTGCTTATTATAAATGCAATTCATCATTGGTAATATTTGACAATACTTCAAATAAATATATAATATAATTATGGGGATGTTCAATTACATTAAAGTATATCAAGCGTTGCCTCTTAATGATGAATTAAGGGCTTTAGATGTTTATTGGATTAAAGAAGAATTTCAAACTAAAGAGCTAGAACATAATTCGCTAGATACATATATCATTCGTAACGATCAATTATTCGAAGTAAAAGTAACTACTCATTGGGAAGATAATCCAGACTATATAAAAGATGGCAATAAGTTTGGCGAATTTTTTAATAAGAATCTTTTGGTAGAAGATAGTAGAGAAGAAGTATTTAGAAGTGATTATACTGGTTCATTTACTTTTGGTGCATATATTTCTGGAAAAAACAAAGAAAGCTATGATTACTTTCCAGATTGGAAATGTGTTATAGTAAATGGTGAAGTAAAAGAATTAAAATTAATTGAGCCAGTTGAAAAAAATTCATCTAAACAAAGAATAGAAGCAGAAGAATCTCTCAAAAAAGAAATAGACGATCACGAAAGAAAAATGAAATGTCCAGTTTATAGTTTTTATTTTATTTATTATGTTAAGACTATGAATGTTATTGAATGGAAACTAGATGCTTTAATAGGTCGTATTATACGATTATTAGATTGGCTACGATGGAAAGGTATTAGAAAATTAATAAGGATTTTAACACCAAGATGAAGAAAAATAATAAAAATAAAATTGATTGTCTCATAAAAAATCTGTGGGCTTCAGTCGAAGAAATGAATAAAGATTTATTTATAGATTTAGAAAAACAAGAGATATTTAAAGTTTCTTCTGGAGAAAAATGCAAATTTTTTTCAAGTGGTAGTAAGAAAAACGATAGTATATATTATGTAATAAATTTTAACGGAACAAAATTGAAAGTCCATCGTTTATTTTTCTATTACCATCACGGATATTTACCACCTCTAGTAGATCATAAAGACAGAAATTCTCAAAATAATAATATAGAAAATTTAAGAGAATTAACTAAGAGTGAGAATGGTAGAAATACAGATAAAAGAAGTGGTTTAACATCAAGACATAAAGGAGTATTTTGGTCTATTAAAAGAAAAAAATGGGAAACAAGGATTACGCTGAATGGAAAAGGTAAGTTTTTAGGTTATTATGAAAACGAAGATTATGCTGGTCAAGTAGTCAATGACGCAATAAGAAAATATGGTTTAGAAGAAGTATCAGTAATGAATGATACTCCTCAAGAAAGAGCAAGGAAATTAAGTTTATTTGACAACCTAGAACCTATTACAGATTTAAAATGAAGAAAAAACCTCATATTTTAGAAGTCAAAGAGCAAGATGGATACCAATACATTGAAGTGCCAGATTCTTTAATGAAGAAGATGGATTGGAAAATCGGTGATACGATTGATTGGCACGATAATAAAGATGGAACTTTTTCTTTGTTAAAAGTTGCAAAGCCTTCTAAATCAAAAAAAAACAAAATTTGACGAATCTGCTAGTCCAGTATATACTGGAGTTATGAAGTTACCTACAATTTATAAAAAGACTAAAACTGGCAAAGTCCAAGAATGGACTATTGAAGTTAAGGGCAATCAATACCGCACAATCTCTGGACAAACTGATGGAGAAAAAATCACAAATAATTGGAGCGATTGCGATATTAAAAATGCTGGCAGAGCAAACGCTACTACTCCAGAAGAACAAGCAATCAAAGAAGCAGAAGCAAAACGCAAGAAGAAATTAGAGTCGGGATACTTTGAGAAGATTGAAGATATTAACAAGGTTCAATACTTTGAGCCAATGCTTGCACAAAAGTATGAAGATCACGAAATTGCTTATCCAGTTTATAGCCAACCTAAACTTGATGGTATTCGTTGTATTGTAACAAAAGATGGAATGTTTAGCAGAAACGGCAAGAAGATTATCTCTGCACCACATATTCGTCAGAATTTAGATTTGTTTTTTAAAGATTATCCTAATGCAATTCTTGATGGCGAATTATATTGTGATAAGTTTGCAAATGACTTTAATAAGATTTGCTCCTTGGTAAAGAGAACTAAACCTACTGATAAAGAATTAGAGGAAAGTGCAGATAGTATTCAGTATTGGGTTTATGATGCACCTAAAATTGGAATGTTAAATCAAGGTGATTTATTCTATGAGAGATATGAATTAGTTTCTAATGCTCTTACTAAAAGAAAATATACAAGTATCGTTATTGTAACTACTCTCAAAGTAAATAGTGAAAAAGAACTTACTGAATCTTACGAGATGTATATGGAGAATGGTTATGAAGGTCAAATGGTTAGACTAAATAGACCTTACGAAAACAAACGAAGCAAGCATCTTCTTAAAAGAAAAGAGTTTATGGATGCCGAGTTTATTATCAAAGGAGTTAAAGAAGGTGAAGGCAACCGCAAAGGAACTGCTGGTTATATGGAATTTGCAAATGCCAAAGGTAGATACTTTAAGAGTAATATCAAAGGTGATTTTGGTTATCTAAAAGAACTTTACAAACAAAGAAATGAATTAGTGGGCAAAAAAGCTACTATAAAATTCTTCAATTACACACCAGATGAAGTGCCAAGATTTCCTTATGTGGTTGCTATTGACAGAGATAGCTACGAATAAAATATTATTTGACATTATTTTAAATTTAATTTAAATTCAATATATGAAATTAATCGAAAAACCAATCAATGTAGTCGAGTCCGATAGTTTTGAATCCGTAAGTTTTGGAATCAAGCAATCTGGACTTCCTTATATCTTTAACATCCTTCGCAATCAGTTGTATTCCAACAAACCTCTTGCAGTATTGCGTGAGATTACTTGTAATGCACAAGACGCTAACATCGAAGCAAAGAGCAAGCGTCCTATTGAGATTAAACTTCCTACAAAGCTAGAACCTACCTTAACTATCAGAGATTTTGGTAATGGTCTTTCTGCTGATGATATTAAGAATCTTTATTGCTACTATGGTGAATCTACCAAACGAAATAGTAATTCTGCTATTGGATATTATGGCATTGGAAAATTCGCACCATTTAGTTATGGTGATAACTTTGTTTTGAT
>Ga0214921_10003306_pt1 | contig 24864 bp, 21 predicted proteins | sample LL1505_MetaG_FD_177992 | JGI IMG/M metagenome (GOLD analysis project Ga0214921, IMG submission 177992) | Freshwater microbial communities from Lake Lanier, Atlanta, Georgia, United States - LL-1505 | ecosystem: Environmental > Aquatic > Freshwater > Lake | place: USA: Georgia | collected...
CTGTGACATGGTGTTGCCCTCAACAAAATCTGATGGTTATGGCAACACGGCGCCTGACGAGGGCAAGGACCAGGCAGATGGGTTGCCGGTGCTCAAAGATGGGTTGCCGGTACAGAAAGATGGGTTACCGGTGCTGAATATTGCTGCCTATCGCTTTGTAGCCATCCATGACCGCGAGCGGCTTCGCGATCAATGGCTCGAGCAATGCCTCGCCCTCAGTATCAAAGGGACGATCCTCATCGCACCAGAAGGGATCAATCTATTTCTTGCAGGACCTGCCGCTTCAATTGAAACATGGCTTGAAAGCCTACAAGGCGATCAGCGTTTTGCGGGCCTTGAAGCGAAATACAGTTGGTCGCAGCATCAGGGTTTCGCAAGGATGCGGGTGAGATTGAAGGCGGAAATCATCCGTATGAATAAGCCTGATATCGCACCTGCGGCGGGGCGCGCCCCATGGGTCAGTGCTCAGACGCTGGCACGATGGCTCGATCAAGGCCACGACGATGAAGGCCGGGCCCTTGTCATGCTTGACACCCGCAATGCCTTTGAGGTGGATTATGGAACTTTTAACGGCGCCGTGTCCTACGATCTAAAACAATTTAGCGATTTTCCCAAGGCAATCCAAATGCATCGTCAGGCATTCGAGGGCAAAACCGTGGTGAGTTTTTGCACGGGCGGTATTCGCTGTGAGAAGGCTGGTTTATTCATGCAAGCCATCGGTATGAAGCATTGCTACCAACTTGACGGCGGGATTCTTAAGTATTTTGAAACGGTTGGTCAGCGCCACTATCAGGGCAGCTGTTTTGTATTTGACCAGCGTGAAGCACTTGATCCGGCGCTAAAAGCGCTCAGCGATTAAGCCTCACCCGAAACGGTCTCGGATTCCCACCAAAGACGCATGCCTGCACGGGCTGCTTTCACCATAAGCAGGCTCCCACTGAGCGACTCGGTGAGCACCAGGTCCTTGCTGCCCCCTGGAAAAAACGCCACGTTGGTGACTGAGGCATCTTCCATCGGTGCCTGGTAGATATGGCTTATCGCACCCTTTCGATTCAAGTGGAAGGCAACACCAAGGCTTGCGTGAGCAACGACAATCCCATGATCCTGATCCAGCGCCAATCCATCCGGACCACTGCTGCCGAAAAAAGTCTGAAACGCGCCAACCTTCGACAAGGCCGCATGCGCAAGCAAGGGAGAGCGCCAAAGCTGATTGGCACGGGTTACCGCGACAAAAAGTGCGGGCTGTTTATCATCGACTGCAATTCCGTTGGGACTTGGCACATTTTGCAAGATGCATTCGAGCCGCCCATCAGGAAACCGCCTGTAGACCCGTCCACTCGGGTCATGCAGGCCACTTTGCCCTTGATCGGTGAAATAGCAAACACCTTGTCGATCGAAACAAAGATCGTTGAGTCCGCGAAACGACTCACTCAAACGATGTTGGAGCAGGGGCTCAGGTTTGATCGGCTTTGCGTGACCCTGGGCGATTTGAGCCGCTAAAGCATCAGCAGGAAGTTTGAGCAAACCATGACGATAGTCGCTTATCCAAAGGCTGCCGTCTCGATGCATGGCCATGCCATTAGGCCAACCGTCGTATTGCGCGATTAATTCCCAAGCATCATCACCATCTTCCAAGCTCGCCTCGCCTTGAAAACGCGCCTTAATGAAGGCCTGATCGATTCGGAAAATCCTCCCAAAAGGTATATCGGTTACAAAGAGTTGTCCTTGCGCATCGAAACATGGCCCCTCCAAAAAACTGTCGGCAGGATGTCCTGCTTTATTGGCATCTGCCCAGTCATTAGCTTGTAAACAACGAAAGCGCGCCGGTAAACGGCTCAAAACCTCGCAGGTCCGTACTTCAGCGGCCTCAAACGCCCACATCTGTGTCATACTCCGCCCTCCTCATCGCCCTTGGTCCCATTTGTAGCAAGTTCGCTTGCCGGTAGTCCGCTGGTCGATGCCCTAAAGACACGACCGCTGACATTGTTACCCATCGTTTTATATCGATCGGGTTTGCATAGCGTTCTACCACGGATCACAAAGGATCACTGTGTCGACATTACCTATTCCCGCCTCCCCGGGCTTTACTGCTTTCCGCTTGCAGGCCAGCTTGCAATCGGCAATCGATGCCCTCGGTTTTCATTCTCCCACACCCGTTCAAGAACAAGTCATTCCTCAAGCCCTCGCAGGCAAGGACTTGTTGGTAAGCAGCCAGACAGGTTCCGGCAAAACGGCAGCGTTTTTGATTCCGCTGCTTCAAATGATGCTTGGTTCGCGGAACGCAGCGATGCGTCTGCCGAGCGGGCCCGCTATTTTGGTTTTAAGTCCGACGCGCGAGCTCGCACAACAAGTCAGCGACGATGCCATCGATTTGCTAAAGGGGAGTCGCGGGCTTCGCGTCGCTACGGTCGTGGGCGGTCTGCCCTACGGCAAACAACTGCAGGCGCTTCGCGGCGCTGATTTGGTCGTTGCAACACCCGGTCGATTGCTCGACTTGTATCGCACAAGGAAAATCAGGCTCGATCAAGTGGTTCATATGGTGGTCGATGAGGCCGATCGTATGCTGGATCTAGGATTCGCCGAAGATTTACAGGCTATTGCGCTGGCAAGCGCCCAGCGGCAGCAAACGCTAATGTTTTCTGCAACTTTTGCGCCACGAATCATGCTGTTGGCCGAAAAGCTCACCCGTGATCCGCTTCGCATTGCCATGACGGCGGTCAATCAGGCTAAACCCGATATTCGCGAATTGATCCACCTCGCAGACCATGAATCACATCGTATTAGATTACTAGAACACTATCTTTCCGATAGCAGTGTTGACCAAGCCGTGATTTTTGCCAGAACCCAGGTTGAATGCGAACAGCTTGGCGAAAAACTGACTGCTCAGGGATTGTCAGTCACCTATTTGCACGGCGCACTCCCGCAATCCGTGCGCACGAGACGGTTGAACGCATTTCGCGAAAAACGCGTGCAATGGTTGGTCGCCACCGATGTTGCCGCACGCGGCCTTGATGTGCCGAGCATCTCGCATGTGATCAACCTCGGTCTCCCGATGAAACCGGAGGATTATGTCCATCGGATCGGTCGAACTGCGCGCGCAGGTCGCAGTGGCGTGGCAGTTACGATGGTTGAAGTGAGCGATTTGCGCAAGCTTCGGGCTATCGAACGCGTCATCGAGCGCCGCCTTGAAAACAGCGTGATTCCGGGACTTGAACCGAAAATCAGACCGCTGGTGCGAACAGCAGCCAAGCCTGCTTCCAAGTCACCGAACAGATCGAGGCCCCAGGGCCTCGTACACGGTGAGCGCGACTTCCTCAAAGCTGAACGCAGTGGCCCAAGTCAGCCGCGTGGCGAAGGCTGGCAGGATCGTAGCGGCGTTGCAAAACCTCGAAGCGAAGGCTGGCAGGATCGCAGCGGCGTTGCAAAACCTCGCCGCGTTGAGACCACTGAGGCTAGGTCAACGTCGAACCGTGGAAGCGGCTTTGCAGGCTTTGCCAACAAGCCAGGTAGTCGCTCTGACGCAAGCCCCCGTGCAGGGCAAACTCGGTGGGCTGGAAAACGAGTGAACTCTCGAGCATAAAGGCAAGTGTGCCGCTTTGCTTGTGGGGTGCGAGCACAGCGGCGCTTGCTTGTTGCACCGCGTGCGCATCAGGACCGTGTGCACTCATGCAGTTATGAAGACTTGAACATCCTGGGCTGAAGCCCTCTCCTTTAGCATCATAAGCACCCTCGATCAGACCCATATACTCGCTCATCACATTTCGATGAAACCATGGCGGTCGAAAGCTATCTTCTGCGACCATCCATCGATCAGGAAAAATAACAAAGTCTAAATTCGAGGTACCGGGGTTATCGGTAGGCGAGTTGAGCACCGTGAAAATAGAGGGGTCCGGGTGATCAAAACTGACGGTGTTGATCGTATTAAAGCGCTTTAAATGATAGCGATAGGGTGCATAGTTCCCATGCCAGGCGACAACATTCATCGGGTGGGCTGGCAGCTCACAAAGCCAAAAGCCATCGAGTATTTTGCTGATCAACTGATACGAACCCGGCTTATCGACAAAAGCCGCCACGGGATATTCAAAATCTCTCGGGTTTGCCAGACCATTTGAGCCGATCGGCCCGAGCTCAGGTAAACGAAAGGGCGCTCCCCAATTTTCGCAAGCATATCCCCTGGCCGTCCCCGACGCAGGATTGACCTGGAATCGTATCCCGCGCGGTATAACTGCAATCAATCCTGGTGCAATATCCAGTTGACCAAACTCTGTATGGATCGCCAGATCCCCTGCCTGGGGAATGATCAACCATTCGCCATCAGCCGACTGGAAGAAGCGCTCGTCCATTGAAGCGTTCATGGCATAGAGATAAATACTGGCCCCTTGCTTGCTGGCGGCAGACCCGTTGAGTGCCATTCGCTTGAGCGACGATATCCAGTCACAGGCACCCTGAGCCATCGCCGGCGGATTCCAACGTGCTTGCTCGGGCGACACAGGCCATTGTGCCGGCGAATTCAACGCGGTCGGGTGCTGCCAGGGTTGGTAAGAGCCGTGACGCACCGACGGCAAGATGCGATACATCCAGCTGCGTAAGTTTCGGTCTCTTGGCGCCGTAAACGCAGTGCCTGAGATTTGTTCAGGATAAAGACCAAAGGCAGGTCGCTGCGGTGAATTGCGACCCTGGGGTAGCGCACCCGCTAAAGCTTCGGTGGCAAATTCATTGCCGAATCCTGTCATGTATGCTTGTTTCATGGCTGTCTCCCTGTTCCCCGTCTCTATCGAGCCCGATGAAATCGGCCAAGTCATACTTCCATTGTCTTCGGCTTGTGCAGCTTTTCAAAATCCGGTGAGCCTGCGTTGGGCAAGCTGGGGCAAGACAACATCGGCGCTTGACCCTTCAATGGTGTTGTTGCACGAAGGTCTTGGAAGCATCAGGCAATGGCGTCACGTGCCGTCTGCGCTGCATCAAAACACAAAGCTTAAGGTGATTGCCTTTGAAAGAGTCGGTTATGGGGCATCAAGCACGAGACTTGGACCCTGGCCTGTTCAATTCATGCACGAAGAGGCAGACTTTTTGCTGCCAGCTTTCTTAAATGCCCTGTCGATCAAAGATCCAATTTTGCTGGGACATAGCGATGGGGCGAGCATTGCCTTGCTTGCGGCGGGCGCACTTCGACCCCGGGCACTGATCTGCATCGCAGCGCATGTGTTTGTCGAATCGATCTGTCGCGACGCAATCTATTCGCTCTTGGAAAGCGAACGCAAAGCATCATTGCTGAGCGCACTTAGCAAATACCATCCACGAAGCGAATCACTGCTTCAGGCTTGGTCGACCGTCTGGTTAAGTCAGGCCTTTAAAAGCTGGGATATTCGAGACCGGCTGAGATCGATCGACTCGCCGGTTCTGGCGATTCAAGCCCGGGATGACGCCTATGGCACGATGGCTCAACTCGAGGCGATCGAAGAAAACCTGAACCATCCAAGGTGCTTGCGCCTTGAACGCGGTGGTCACAGCCCTCATCTCGACAAAGACTTAGGAATGACCGATAAGATCAGTGACTTTATTCAGAAACAATTGAACTCATGATCATCTCGATACAGTCGTTCGTTCTCGAAGCATCGATCCAACGCATGATCACGACCAATGCGAGGCTTTGGTCGATCCAGGTCACCGACGAGCCCGCACCGAGCGCAAACCAAGAGCTGCGCGGCGCACTTCTGAAAAGGCTACCCAGCCGATTGAGCCAAACCAGGTAGCCATAAAATGGCGCTACAACACATGGTGTTTGCATCGCCTCGATCCACTGCCGAGAAACAACCCGGACACCGGTCGAGGTCTCACCTTGCCGCATCATCATTAGCCCGATGCGAGCTTGATCCATGGCCGAGATTGATACGCCGCCTCCCCAGTGACTGCCGCCAGGCACCGACAACATGGTCTGACCATCGACGAGCGTGAGGCCCTGCTGATAGCTGTCCCAGCGAAAGGGATCGCTGCATTCACAGGGCGTCAAGATAGTTTCTTCGAAAATCTCGGGTAAGGGTCGTTTGAATAAGTGTAACAAGGCCAGTGACAGTTGATTGATTCTTACATCGTTATACTCAAAATAAGAACCAGGTTCTCCAAGCGGACGCGGATCGCCTTTTTGGCCCACGGGTGAACCAGGCTGGTAGCTTAGCCAGCGATACCGGTCAACCTGCTCAGGAATACCCAGGCATGTACCTTCCCATTCGCTGGTTTGCTGCAGCAAGTGCTCCCAGGTGATACGCCGCATGCCTGCTTCATCAAAACCAATACCTGGACATCGCCGGTAAACCGGCTCATGCACATCGGGCAGCAGGCCCTGATCATGGGCGATGCCGGCGAGCAGGGCGAGATATGTCTTGGCCACGCTAAACGTGAGGTCAGCGCGGTGAACATCACCAACCTGGGCTCGGCATTCCCCTTGATGAAACACGATGGCGCTAACACCACCTCGCGGATAAACCGGACCGTAGAGTCGGTTGTAGGGCGGCGGATCCGCATCATGAATTCCCCAGGGCGGACTGTTGTCGCGTGACCAGGGACTTTCGCAGGCAGCAATTGCTTGCAAGGCCTGGCTCAGTTTCTCAGCCTCGAATCTCATCTCTCGTTCGCCTCATGGCCGTCTCGTTCGCCTCATGGCTGTCTTGAGCACTCAATCCTAGGCGCCAGACTCCGCTTTGATACCGGCCCGGGCGATTAAGGCTTTCCAGTTTTCATATTCGCTACGAATAACAGACTTAAAGGCTTCTGGTGACCCACCTATCGGCTCTGCACCCGCGCGCGTGAGGCGTTCAATCACATCAGGCGCCTTAAGCGCCGCGTTGACCTCTCGATTGATCCGGGCTGCAATCTCAGCCGGTATGCCCGCCGGACCAAGCATACCGAACCAGTTAGAGATATTCATCCCGTCAATACCCACCTCAGCAAAAGTCGGAACCTGGGGTAAGCTTTGGCTACGTTTTGTGCCGGTAACCGCCAGAGGTTTGATCTTGCCGTCACGAATATGACTTTGGGCAGAGACCACCGAATCCATCAGAAAGGCAATTTGCCCGGCAACCAAGTCAGTAATCACCAGCCCCGTACCGCGATAGGGAATATGAACCACGAAGAGACCCCCGGCGCGCCACTTAAACATTTCGGCTGACAGGTGGGGGTAAGTCCCGATACCACTTGAACCAAAGTTGTACTTACCGGGACTACGTTTAAGTAAGTCAACCATCTCCTTGATATGGTTCACGGGAAACGATGCGCCAGTGACCATCACACTCGGGGCCGTTGCCACATGAACAATCGGCAAAAAATCTTTATCGGCTTGATAAGGCAGCTTTGGATTCAACGCCGGACCAACCGAGTGCGTGGACCCCGTTGCCAAGACGATGCTATAGCCGTCTGGTGCCGACTTTGCCACCGCGTCGGCGCCGATCACACCGCCAGCACCAGGCTTATTTTCAATAACCACCTGTTGACCGAGCGACATCGATAAGCGTGCTGCAAGTGTTCTTCCAATAATATCGGTCGCTCCGCCCGCAGGAAATGGAATCACCAGACGAACCGGTTTTGTGGGCCAAGACGATTGTGCCTGGACAGCAGACATACCAGTTGTTGCGAGCGCACTTAGGCCGCCAGCGAGCGAAGCAAGGCCGCCGGCGAATGCACTGAGGCCAGCGGTTCGCGTGCTTGCGCCTACGCCTGTAAGCAAAGGAAGTGCGCCGATGATCGTGCGACGCGAGTTACTGTGAGACATAGCTAACCTTCTGCAAGTCCTAGGGGATTAGGCGTTTTTTGCTCGCGGTGGTGCTTGAGTATCGCAAGACCTCGGAAAAGACCATGAACAAACTTTGAGTAAGGCATGAGCAGGAAAAATGCCATGACCGTCGCTAAATGCACGATTAAACTCGCTCGCATTGCCTCGCTGTCGCGCAATATCAGGAGTACCAGCCCGGTGAAAGCGACCAGGAACAAGAGGCTGACAAAGCCAACATCCATGGGAAACTGCTCGGGGTCACCAAGCCTTGGATCGCGCCTGATTCGCAACACCAACAGACCTGCTGTGCCAAGACACATCAGGATGCCGCCAAGTGTGCCCAAAATAACCGGCAGGCTCAACACATCGTAGGGCGCCTTCCAGCCAAAACCGTAGTGATAAACCGTGGCAACCGATGTCGACGCAAAGCAAAGCAAAAAACCATAAAAGCTCGCATGGTGTAAATGTCTGCGGGCAAGACTTGGTGCATCGTTCTGCTCAACACAGCCATCACCACCGCCATCTAAATACCGTAGCCTTGCTATTGCCGACACACTCTCCTGAGAAGCGCCAGGCTGATTCGGTACCGCCTGCTCACGCCAAAACCGAATTGCAGCGACGCTCATTGCCAGCACGGCGAAGAAGAAACTCGATCCAAATAAAACAACCATCGTTTCATGGGGCATGACAGCGTAAAAGGATTGCTGCCCCTGAACAGCGGTGGAACCGATGAGGGCGTTCGCTACAAACATCACCACGGCAAAGGCAAACACCAAGGCTATGGAAAGTGCAAAACCCTGACGCTGGTACAACTGTCCGAGGGACGATGGCCACGCATAGCGCGCGTAGCTTTCTTTGCGAATTTTCGCCATCGCTTGCGGAACATTGAGTGCAAATTCATGAGGTGGTGCATATTGGCAGGCGTGATAACAAGCACCGCAGTTGTGGCATAGATTCGCAAGGTAATCCATATCGGTCGCCTTAAAGTCGAGGCGTCGCTCCATCGCTGGAAACACCGCACAAAACCCTTCGCAATACCTGCAGGAATTACAAATCCCCATCACTCTTGCCCCCTCAGCTTGAGCCGGGCTTATCATGATGCTGCGAAATCTCAATGCTTCATTCACGGGTATTACCTCAACTTGGGGCGCGCTTTGCAAGCGCCTGAGCGGCGGCCTTTTCGCCGGCGATTCGCCCGAAAATCGTACCAATCGTCATACCGATGCCGGCAACATAACCCTGTCCGAGTACGTTACCCGCCATGATCTCACCGGCTGCGTATACATTGTCAAAGCCGAGCACCTGCGCATGGTCATCGACTTTCACGCCGAGATAGGTGAAGGTGATGCCAGGCCGCAAGGGGTAGGCACGATAAGGTGGCTTTTCAAGGCGCAAGGCCCAATGTGTTTTGGCCGGACTGATACCCTGGGTGTGACAGTTGTCGAGTACGGCATGATCAAAATGGCCCGGCACCACCGAAGCGTTATAGCTTTCGACAGTTTTCATGAAGGACTCAACCGGTACTTTCATTTTTTGCGCAAGCTTCGGCAAGCTTTGCGCTTCTTCTCCAGGAAAAACCGGTGGCATGAAGCGACCGTGGGCCTGCGAATCAATCACCGACCATGCAAGTTGGCCTGGCTGCTTAGCCACAAGCCGACCCCATATCGCATAGCGCTTCGGCCAAAAATCTTCGCCCTCATCGTAAAAACGCTCACCAGCGGTATTCACCACGATGCCAAGCGACACACAGTCAACACGGGTGACAATCCCGCCGTCATAAAGCGGCGCTCTTGCGTCAATGGCAACCGCGTGGCATTGCGTGGGGTCGCCGATAGCCTGGGCACCAGCGTCGATCAGCTGTCGCAGCACCCGCCCTCGATTAAATCGACAACCCCGGATCCGAAAATTTGTGGCTGCCTCACCCCAGGCCTCAGTGAGCCAGGGGATATTCGACTCAAAACCACCGCTCGCAATCACGATGGACTTCGCCTCGATGCGCTCACGCACTGGCCAATCCGCTGTCACATCATCCCGGTCCGCAGCGCTTGGTTCACCGATCAGCGCCGCGACGATACGCTGGCCCTTGCATTCCAAGGCAACAACCGGTGATTGATATCGAATCTGGATACCCAGACTGCCAGCACTACGATAATAAGCATTGACCAGGGCCTTGCCACCGCCCAGGAAAAAGGCATTGGTTCGCGAAAGGTGCAAAGTCCCGCCGAGCGAGGGCTGAAATCGAACGCCATGATGTCGCATCCAGCTGCGACAACTTGACGATTGCCGGATGACCGCACGCGCCAGGGCTTCATCGGTGATGCCTTTGGTCACCCGCAATAAGTCTTCAAAGTACTCGTCTTCAGGATAAGCCTCGGTTAAGACATCCTGCGGCTCGTTGTGCATGCAACGAATGTTGCGGGTATGGATGGAATTGCCTCCCCGCTCCTCACGCCCTGAGGCCTCAAGCAGCATGACTTTGGCACCTGCCTCAGCGGCCACAAGGGCCGCGCATAAAGCAGCATTACCACCGCCGATCACAAGAACATCAAGCATCATCAATCAAGCTTGAGGCCGGACTTTTTCACCACCGTAGACCAGCGATCCTGCTCGGCTTTGATAAATCGCCCAAAGTCTTCGGGGGTACCGCCCCCTGCAACAGCGTTATCTTTTGCGAAACGCTCTGTAATTGAACTCGCCTTCATCGCTTCGCCGACAGCCTGCGATAAACGCAACACAATATCTTTTGGCACCGCAGCCGGTGCAATGATGCCGTACCACTGCGAGGTTTCAAAACCGGGATAACCCTGCTCGGCAACCGTCGGCACATCGGGTAATGCGGCAATACGCTGAGGCATACCCACCGCAATCGCCTTGAGTTTGCCTTCACGCAAATGCGGCAATAAGGCCGGCGCACCTGCTGAGGAGGCTTCGGTACGACCCGCCAGCAAATCCACAAGTTGCGGCCCGGTACCGCGATACGGAATGTGCGTCAAATCAGCACCGGTAACGAGTTGCAAATACTCAAAAGCCAAGTGCCCTGCGCTGCCGTTACCTGCTGAACCGTAGTTCAAGGCGCCGGGCTTTTTCTTGGCAAGTTCAACGAATTCTTTTAGATTTTTTACCGGTACCGAGGGGTGAACCACGAATAAATTAGGCACCCGCGCCAAAAGAGCCACCGGCTGGAAATCGCGATTAACGTCATAACTTTGCTTGGCCATGGCGTAGGGATTGACCGCCAGGGTACCCACATGCCCAAGGATAAGCGTGTATCCATCGGGCGTCGCTCGACCCACCTCCGACATCGCAATCGTGCCTGCGCCGCCAGGCTTGTTTTCAACATAAACCGATTGTCCTAATATCTTGGTCAATTCGGCAGCTACAGCCCGTGCCACAATCTCGGAGGTACCCCCGGGCGCAAAAGGCACCACGAGGCGAATCGATTTGCTTGGCCAACTCTGCGCGTCGCTTGCCCTTGGTGCTGCCAGTCCCGAAAGACCAACCCCCAACGGCACCAGGCTGCGAAGGCTCAGTCTTGAAGCGCCCAGGCCCGCCAGGGCGCGAGCGGATTGTGTGAACCATTGACGGCGCGCTTCGCGCTTGCGTAGTGAATGTTCACAAGCATTGGCTTGAACGCTTTCTTGCATGCTATTCCTTTCTGTGGTTCCTGGAACGAGGCTAAAACTGATACTTCCGCAAACCGCCATCGACGGGGATGACGGCACCAGTAATATACGAGGCTCTAGGCGAGGCTAAAAAAGCGACCAGATTGGCGAGCTCCTCAGGTTCGCCATAACGCCCCACCGGTATCTCGTGCTCCGATTGCCACTGGCGGAACTCAGCGCTGTAGTTGCGGCGAATTTGATCGCTCAGAATCCGCCCTGGCGGAATGCAATTGACAGTTATGCCGTGTTTACCAACATCCCTGGATAGGCCTTTCGCCCAAGCATGCATCGCCGCTTTGGCACTGAAGGCGCCGTTAACACCCTCAGGCTCTGATTTTCCGGTGATATTGATGATGCGACCCCATGAAGCCTGCATCATTTGTGGCAATAGCAAAGCGGTCAACTGCCGGTGACGGGTGAAGTTTAGGGTCATCGCCTCTTCCCATTGCGACTCGCCAGCATCGAGCTTGAAGGGCCTCGAGCCGCCCGCGTTGTTCACTAAAATCGCAACCGAACCCAAGGCTGATAGACTTTGCTCGGCTATTCGCCGGGCTGCATCCTCCGCCATAAACTCCTGAACGATAATCGTTGGACTGAGTCCACCAAGGGATTCAATCTCTGCGGCAAGCGATTCGAGTTCGGGCAAGCGCCGTCCGCTGATCACGAGTTTGACGCCTTCAGCGGCCAGAACCTTTGCGGTCGCCCGGCCAATGCCGGCCGAGGCACCCGTAACAAGCGCGTGGCGCCCCGATAAATGTAAATTCATACCGTCGCTGTCGTTGTTGATTTAAAGGTGTATTTTTTCATGTTACGAGCATCAGAAAGCGCGCATCCCCTCGATCAGGCTTTGGTATTGGAGGCGGGCAAGCAGGCTGGCCACTGGCGCGGCAGCACACATCCCTTTTATCGGAACATGGTTGGTCCCTATGGCGGGGTGACTGCGGCACAAATGCTTCAAGCGGTGATGCTTGATGAGCGACGGATCGGTGACCCGATGTCCCTGACCCTGCATTATGCTGCGCCGGTTGCCGATGGCCCCTTTCAGATTCTCACTCAGATTAAGCGTAGCAACCGTAGCACCCAGCATTGGGCGATCGACATGGCGCAGCAGCAAGGCGATGAAACCGTCGTCGTGATGACCGGCATGCTTATCAGCGCACGACGTCGGGAGACATGGAGCATGCAGGAGTTGGCCATGCCGCAGGTTGCCCAGCCCGAAACCCTTGAACGTTTCCACAGGCCCCAAGCGCCTGATTGGGTCAACAGCTTTGACATGCGCTATGTGCAAGGGGATATGCAAGTCCGGGGCAAAGCCCAAGACCAAGCCTCGCTTGACCGCGCCCTCGAGCGCTTTGGCCTACCCGAGGTGAATGACAGCAAGAGTCTTTTGTGGTTTCGCGATGAACCTTTACGCCAGTTGGATTTCCCCGGGCTTGCTTCGTTGTGCGACATTTTTTTTCCACGCCTCCTTTTGCGACGACCGGTTTGGGTCCCTGCCGGCACCATCAGCATGACGGTCTATTTCCACTGCAGTCAGCAGGAAGTCGATGCCATCGGGTCTGATTATCTGCTCGGGCTGGCTGACAGTAGCCGCTTTCATCGAGGCTTTTTCGACCAACAAGCCTATTTATGGTCGCGGCAAGGCGCACTGATCGCGAGCACGCAACAAATGGTTTACTATAAGTTGTAGAACATTACTTGCTTTGGCCGCTCGGGATCCAACGTTCTTGATCAAGAATATGCCTGGCTTCGGGGTTCATCCGCAAGGGTCTATCGCGCATCGCGGCCCAGTCCTTGGACATGTTACGGTAGCCTGGCACAAAAAACCAACCGGACTGTCCTGTTTGAAGGACAAAGCGGGAGGCCTCTGTACTCGACAGATCAAAAATAAAACGCAAACTCGCAGCATGCTGATTGCGATAAGGTTCATCACGGTTTGAAAGACTGAGTCGACCAACATTCACCGTATAGGTCTCACCGTCGCTCGCTTCACGAAGCTCGAAAAGTGAACGCAAACCAGGAAGATTTGAAAACGGGCGATGTGCACTGACCGCAGGATGAAGCCTACCCCAGGTCCAGGTGAGTGGATTATCGCCATAGCGTGTGGCTAATTGTTCCAAGGCATCGTCCCAAGCCATGGCCAGCATCATGGCGCAAGACTCTAGAGCGACCGTTGTTCGATCATCGCACCAGGACTCATCATTGCTCGAGATGATCTGCTCGATCGTCGTTCGAAAATCGCGTCGGCCGTAGTGGCGGGACCAAAGTCCGGCGCCAAGGTCATCGGCGAGTACGCGCCGGGTGAAGGCATCGACCCAGGCCACCGCTAAGCTTGGGGCAACGGCATCTCGATCCATATCGCCTGCAAAGCCTTCAAGTAAGGGCCAAGCCTTGGCATGCAGGCGGTGCTTGCCTTGCGGCTTACCCATATGCTCAATGAGTTGATGGAGCGACTTCGAATAGCGATCTGCCTGGATCATCCGCATGCTCTCGATCGTATGACGATCCGTTTTTAATAGCAATGTTGTAATCCGATCCTTACGATCACGGCGCGCGAAGTCATGGCCCAGAAAGCCCGGGTGATCGGGCTTTTCGTTGGCCGTGGCAAAGACCCCGCCCTCAGCGAGAATCGCCCCCCTGTCTTTATGGGGTAACTGATCAAAACTAAAGAACCCGTCCCATGAATAACGCGGGTCCCAGCCCGGCACAGGCGCAACTCCCGCAATGCCTTGCTCCTTGCGCTTAGGCATGAGACCTGCAACCTGGTAGGCGATATTGCCCTGCAGGTCGGCCATCACAACATTTTGAGCTGGCGCTTGGTAGCTTTTCAAGGCATCACGCAGCTGCCCGATATGGCTTGCCTGTGCCATAGCCACCGAAGCCTCAAGACTGAGGTTAGTTTCTGAAAGTGCCGTCCAGCGCAGGGCGATTGCGTAGCGATTTGGATCCACCTGATGCTGCAAGATCTCATTGAAGTCCGAAATCACAGGGCCATGACGCGTGCTGCGAAAAACCCTCTCCTCGGCCTTGGCACCGCGCACAACAATCGTTTCAGTTCTTGTTTCAAATCGAGCATAGGCTTCATCCTCACGGCCAAGCATGGCAATCCGATAGCGACTTGGATCCCTGGGATGCAATTGTTCAAGCATCAGATCCTGAACATCCGGTCCGGTGTTCGTAAATCCCCAGGCGACCTGGCTGTTTCGGCCGAGCACCACAGCTGGTATGCCCACCAGTACGGCGCCCGCAACCTCAAGGCCGGGCGCACGTAAATGCGCGACATGCCAAATCGAAGGTGCACTCAAACCAAGATGCGGATCATTGGCAAGCAAAGGTTTTCCGCTGGCACTCCGCGAACCGTCAACGATCCAATTATTGGAACCTAAGCCTTCAGGCGATTGAAAGCCTGGGTCACCATAGGCCTGGGTTATCGGGCTTGCTTGCTTGCCAAGCGGACGGTAAACCGCAAGGGCGCGATAAAACGCGCCGAGGTCGATTCCGGTCGGCGGCATTAAGGCATTGATTTGTCCCTTTGAAAGATGCCTTGCCAGCTCAAGTCTTGTGATTTCCTGGCCATGATTTCCCCCCAAATCCAATGCCATCACCAGCGACCAGGCTTGCGCATCCTCCGGACGATAAGCTTCAAAATAAGGTGTATCGATCCAGGATTTGATGAGCAAAAACTCCGGTGGATAAACCTTCATTTGCTTCACCCAAGCGTTCACACCATCGGCATAGGCTTGAAGTTGCTCATTCAGTGCAGCACTTGCGCCGAGCAGTTGTTTTCGCGCTAAATTTTGTAAGTCTAAACCACGCAAGAAACGATCGGTTGGCAGGGTCGAAGCCCCGAAAAGCTCAGAAAGCCTGCCTTGTGCAATGCGTCGGTTGATTTCCAGTTGCCAAAGTCTTTCTCGCGCATGTATGACGCCCAAGGCAAACCATGCGTCTCGCCGATAGGCGGCTTCGACATGAACCACGCCTGCATCATCGTGCTGAATCAGGACGGGCGCTCTTAATCCAGGCAATTGCAATTGGTCCGTCGGTCTTGGCCAAGCCAGCAAAAGATAGCCGCCGACCAACAAGACCAACCCCATCAGGCTCGCCATGATAAGCATCATGCTCCACTTAAATGCCGGCCTCAGCCAGGCAAGCGCTCGCGAGCGCGGCTTTACCCGCGCTTGGCGGGCAGCGGCCTTGTCCGGATTAGCGGCCTTGTCCGGATTAGCGGCCTTGTCCGGATTAGCGGGCTTTGCAGGCTGTGCTTCGTTTGGATTTGCCATGGGCGATTATCGTTAAGCTGTCGATAACATCAGTTAGCATAAAGCCTGACTCAATCATCACAGCGCGGTGTGGACCATGAAGCAAGCAATCGAGATTATCGTGGTGTCTGATGTGGTCTGCCCCTGGTGCTGGATTGGAAAGCGCAATCTGGAATCTGCGCTTGTAACTTGGCAGACTTCGGGCGCTCGCGCCCATGTTCATTGGCAAGCCTTTCAGCTTAACCCGCAGTTAGCCGATGATGGGATGGCCCGAAGCGATTATTTGCTTTGGAAGTTCGGGCGTTCTGATCCATCGAGCATTTATCAACGCGTGACCGGGGCTGCCGCCCAAGTGGGCCTTCAACCGGATTTTGCAGGCATCAAGCAACAGCCAAACACCAGCCGCGCCCATGCACTGATTGCAGCGGCCAGCCACGAAGAGACGATACAAGCGCGAATCGTGGAGGCGCTCTTCGAAGCTTATTTCATTGCCCATCAGGATATCGGTGACCCTGATGTGCTTTGCGCGATTGGCGAACGCTGCGGCTTGAGCGCCGAAAGCATCGGGGCCTCACAAGCGCCTGAACAGATTGCAAAATCCCGCGAGGAAAGCCTAGCCTGGTCAGAGCGAGGCATCGGTGGCGTACCCTTTTTTATCATCAACCAGCGCTACGGTGTATCCGGGGCACAACCAGCCTCAGCACTCTTACTGGCCTTCGACCAAGCTCAGCTTGAGCAATCAAGGCTTGAAGGCAATGCTTGACATCTTGGCTATCGGTGAGGCGATGTTCGAGTTTAGTCAGTTAACTGACAGCGGTGGGCGCTGGCTTGAGGGTTTCGGCGGCGATTGCTTGAATATGCTCATTGCGGCGCAACGCGCCGGGGCGTCGACTGGCTTTCTAAGCGCCCTTGGTGATGACGAATTTGGCGAGGCCATTTTTTCGCTGATGCAGCGGGAAGCTGTCAACTTCCAAGCCGTCGATCGCATCGACAATGCCGATACAGGTGTTTATTTTATTCATCACGATCAGCTAGGCCATCGTTTCAGCTATCGACGCAAAGACTCTGCGGCAAGCCGCATGCAAAAAAGCCGATGGCTTGATGCGCCTGCTAGTCAATGGATTTACGCCTCGGGTATCAGTCAGGCGATTAGTCCGAGTTGCGCCGCACTTGTTCAAGAGGCCTTTTCGAATCCCAAATCAGGCGGTCAACGGGCTTATGATCTGAATTTCCGACCAAGACTATGGTCGCCGGAGAAGGCGCAGGAGGCACTGATTCAACTTGCGCCCTTCATCGACGTGTTACTCCCGAGTCTGGACGATATCGCTGCGATGACTAGGCGGCCGAGCATGAGCATCGAAGAAGCCTTGCAATGGCTACACCCGCTCGGCGTTGAGACGATTTTGTTACGTTGTGCTGCAGAAGGCGCCGTACTCATTGAATACCGTAGCGGCCACCCCCCGCGCGTTCAAGTCATTCCAGGCCGGGCTGTAGCCGCCATTGACGCCACTGGGGCTGGCGATTGCTTCAACGGTAACTTTATTGCCGCAAGACTTCGTGGGCTTAGCTATATCGAAGCAGCACACGAGGCCAACCATGCTGCTGCGCAGAGCACCTTGATCTACGGTGCCATCGGATCATTTCCCAAGCGATCACTCACGAACAAACTGGGATGAGACCAAAAGCGGTCATCGCCATTGAGAAAAAAGTTAACCTTCAAAGCGGCCAAAGCGCAGCATGGTGTTGCCCACATTGAACCGGGCCCTTGTGGGCATCACCAGCACGCAGCGATCATAAGGCGTTCGCACGGTGTGGTCGCCGTCTTGGGCAAGCGCTGTACCGGCATGTTCAATCACCTCAAGCCCTTGGTACTCGCCGAGCCATTGAAAAGATTTGGTCTTTGCAGCCACCGCCGCGGTAACCTGAATCACCTGCTGAGTGGGCAGGGCCAGTGTGCAATGTGATAAGGCCCAGTCCTTGTCCACCATCCCTGTGAAAACCAAAAAGCGCAGCGTCGCATCACGCGCAACCGCCTCGCTTTGCCGCTCCCAGTGCTGGCCCGCTTCAAGCAAAGCCGCCACGGCTTTAGCATGAGGATCACCAAATCGGCCCCGCTCTATCATCCGTAGCCCGGCCGAGTGGCCTGTGTCCATCATGAGCCAGCGGGGAAGACCGATGGCCTGGGATAGCGCAACCGACTTAAGACCACCATATTCACGCACCCCGCAAACCATCAGGGCCTCGCAGGGCGCACTCATTGAGTGAAGATCAAGCAGGTAATCGGCCGAGTCGATGTAATTGACCAACTCGCGTGCGCGCCGCAATTCGATGGAATCGCGCGGACCGTTTAAAACATCATCACCCCATATTCTATTATAGTCTTCATCACAAAAACGATTGCCATGAGGGTTGGCAGGATCCCACCGATGATAGGCCTCGACGTTGGCGAACACGAGCGATAAAACGCCATGCAAGGGCCTGACTTCGTGACGCAATAAAAAATCGAGCGTTATCGCGCCGCACAGTTCATTGCCGTGTGTGAGCGCTTGGATCAAAACATGGGGCCCGGGTTTACCCGATTCAAATCGAAGAACATAGTCAAGATTCGGCGAGGAAGATGCCGAACTGATTCGCCTGTAGGGCTGTATGTCGGGCGCCGTCAGTTCCACCGGCACCTGCGATTGAAGGTGATGAGCGGCTTGGGACTGAGGATGATTCACTGTTTGGGGCAGGGCATCAGGATGGCTTGGCGATGGAAGGTTCATGGTCATTGATTAGGCTACTGGCTTTGCTGCGATCGCTGATGCAGTCAGCGAGATGGTTGATGCGGACTGTGGTTAACTTTAAGCGGACTTTGAGGCAATGTAGGTCACAAGCTTTGCAGTGAGCAATGTTAAGGCTTGCTGGAGCTTTTCAAAGTTCGGCGACGGCGTCCTGCCGTCGGCTTGCAGATAAAGTCGCTTATTCAATTCGATCTGCAAACTATGCCGACCTTGGGATGGTGCTGAAAATGCGCGCACCAATTCAACCCCCTTAAATGGATCATTGATCTTTACGTCAAACCCGAGATCCTTAAAGTACGCCGCTACAAAAGCTGTGAAGTCAGCCTCGCAGGTGCTGCCATCGCGGTCACCAAGCACAACATCCGCGCGCGCAATGCCCGCCCCACCCTGTCCCATCTTCCCACTCACCGCATTCATCGAATGGCAATTGATGTGATAACAATGTCCGTGCTCGCGGTGTATGTTGTCGATCAACGCCGCAAGCTTTGCCTGGTAAGGTGCGGCGTAATTGGCGATGCGCTGAGCAACTTCCTCAACGCTCAAAAGTCGATCGTAAATCGGCCTACCGTCGTCGAGTGCGCGCCAAATCAGGGCCTTGCCGATTGAGGCTTTACCGCTTGGCTGGCATTCATGGGGCCAGCAGGCATCGAGCATGCTGATGTCGATATCGGACAAATGACGATTTGGATCGATGTAAACCCTTGAAAACCCGGCCACCAGCAAGGCTGCGCCGTAGTGGGGCGCTTCCTTCCACAATTCGTCAACGAACAGATCCTCCCCATCACGCAATTCGTCCTCGGAAAGCACCGAACGCATATCCGCCGGCAAGTGCGGACTTGAATGCGGCGAATCAAGGACCAGCGCAACCGGCTTGACCGTGGGGTTGTGCAGGATGAAGGGCTTAAGCATGCTTACACCATGAATTTGCGGGTTCATCAAGGAAATCAAGCGCCTTTTGTCAAAAGAAGGGGAAAGAAAGCCGAAAGGAAGTGTAATCTTCAGGCTCTAAAAAAACAGGCAGACTCTTTAAAAATAACGGAGGACATCATGCACACATGCCATGCCGAAAAGCTTCAGCAGCGCCTCGTCGGCCGTCGCCGGGCGATCAAAGCCGGTAGCTCAATCGCACTGGCCGCAGTATCCGGATTTCCCATGCTGGCTAAGGCTGCGCCCCTTTTCGAAAACATCCTGATGTTCGTACCCGCTGCACCTGGCGGTGGCTGGGATGGTACGGCGCGCTCGATTGAAAAGGCAGCACGTGATGCAGGACTCGTGGGTAGTTTCCAGTTTGAAAACGTCGGCGGTGCGGCAGGCATGGTCGGCTTGCCTCGCTTTGTGAACCAGCGAAAAGGTATGGCCAATGCCCTGATGGTTGGCGGTTCGGTCATGGTCGGCGGTGGCATCACGAACAAAAGCCCGGTCACCATCAGAGACGTTACACCACTTGCGCGGCTCACCGAAGAGGCAGGGGTGCTTGTTGTACCCGCAAACTCGGCGATCAAAACCTTCAAGGATTTCGAACAGGCACTGAAAACCAACCCCAAAGCAGTCAGCGTCGCCGGCGGCAGCGCGGGTGGCACGGATCATATTCTGTTAGGCATGATGTTAAAAGCGGTTGGCAAGAATCCGCGTGAAGCCGCATACGTGGCTTTTGCGGGTGGCGGTCCCGCCAACGCAGCGATTCTCGGCGGCCAGGTCACAGCGGGGATCAGTGGCTACTCGGAGTTTGCCGAGCAAATCAAAGCGGGTCGCATGAGGCCGCTTGCGGTGTCGGGAACAACCCGTATTCCCGGCGTTGATGTTCCAACGCTCCGTGAGCAGGGCATGGATGTCACGGCAGCGAACTGGCGTGGCGTGTTTGGTGCCCCCGGTATTAATGCCAATCAGCGCGAAGCCCTCCTGCAACTCATGACCAAACTGCATGCATCCGCAGCTTGGAAAGAGATCTTGCAGCAGCGGAAATGGACCGATGTATTTCTGGCGGGCGATGCATTTGCTAAAGAACTCGCAGCAGACATCGCGGCGACCGAGCTGGTGCTGAAAGACCTGGGGCTCGCGTCCTAGGCCAGGAAACGCCTTCGAGCCGATGATGAACCTGAGGCCCACGCGTATCGCTGGGCTGATCCTGTTAGCCCTGAGTCTTTTGGCGGGCTGGCAGGTAAGCCTGATTCCCTCGCCCCCAGTCTATGCCGAAGTCGGTCCCCACCTGGTACCGGGTGTGACCGTGTTGATGCTAGGACTGCTTGCATTGGCTTATCTGTTTGCCGATCACCGCCATCAACAAGCCGATGCGCTTAACGACCCCGACGAGCAACCCAACAAAGGCGCGGGCAAACGCTTGCAATGGTATGGGCTGGGTTTGGTTGCCCTTATCGTGCTCATACCGGTCACAGGGTTAGGACCAGCCGGTGCCTTTGCTTTTGCGGGTATTGCCAAGGCCTTTGACTCAACAAAAACATGGGCTGACCTTGTCATCGGGATCATTTTTACAACGCTGGTGTGGATTGTTTTTGCCAAGGGACTGGGGGTTCAGCTTGGCCCTCTCGTTCGTGGCCTGATCAGCTAGCCTTGAATCAAGCCAACCCGTGACGAAGCAACACGCGACGAAGTGGCAAGCGACGACGTGGCAAGCGGCGACGTGGCAAGCGGCGACGTGGCAAGCGGCGCATCAACCAGCGGACAACCATGGCAAGCTTTGACGCCTTGATGCAGGGTTTTCATGCAGCCCTGGAACCGACGATTTTGCTTTACGGCTTTGTTGGCTGTTTACTTGGCACGGTTGTCGGGGTGATGCCGGGTATTGGCCCGGCGCTGACCATTGCCCTGCTCTTGCCGTTGACCTTCAAGGTTCCTGCTGCGGCAATGTTCGTTCTGTTTGCGGGCATTTATTACGGTGCGATGTATGGGGGCTCAACGACCTCGATTCTGCTGAATACGCCGGGCGAGTCGGCAACCTTGGTCACTGCCCTCGAAGGCAACAAAATGGCCCGTAAGGGACGGGGGGGGCCGGCACTGGCAACCGCAGCGATTGGCAGTTTCGTGGCCGGCACCATCGGCACCCTCGCCTTAACTTTTTTTGCTCCCCTTGTCGTCGAGGCAGCGCTTGCTTTCGGTCCAGCGGAATACGCGGCCTTGATGGTACTTGCCCTGGTCGCCGTGTCTGCGGTGCTTGGAAACTCAGCGTTACGCGGTCTTATTGCACTCGCACTCGGCCTGCTCTTTGGCTTGGTGGGCATCGATTTGCAAACAGGGCAACCGCGCTTTACTTTTGGTACGGCTGAATTACTTGACGGTATTGAAGTCACGATTGCGGCGGTCGGCTTGTTTGCCGTCGGTGAAGCCATGTACCTCGCCTGGCAAGGTCGTAGTGCAAACGGTGAGGTCATGCGAATGCACGGCGGCTTGATGCTGTCCAAAAGCGATTGGAGCCGGAGTTGGAAAGCCTGGTTGCGAGGCGCAGGACTTGGTTTTCCCATCGGGGCCTTACCCGCGGGGGGAGCCGAACTTCCAACCCTGCTTTCCTACTACGCAGAGAAAAAACTCAGCAAACATCCTGAGGAATTCGGCCATGGGGCGATCGAGGGCGTAGCCGGGCCAGAAGCGGCCAACAACGCCTCAGCGGCAGGCGTGCTGATGCCATTGCTAACCCTCGGCATTCCTACCTCTGCGACAGCCGCTGTGATCTTGTCAGCTTTTGAAAGCTACGGGATTCAGCCTGGTCCGATGCTTTTCACCCAGCAAGGTTCGCTCGTCTGGACGCTGATTGCCAGCCTCTTCATCGGCAATGTGATCCTGCTCTTGCTCAACCTGCCGCTGGTTGGGCTTTGGGTGCGCCTCTTGCATATTCCTTCGGCCTGGCTTTATTCGGGTATTTTGGTCATTTCAACGGTTGGGGTCTACGGTGCCAGCAATTCGCTCTTCGATGTTGGACTGCTCTATGTCTTCGGTCTGCTCGGTTATGGGATGCGGCGTTTCGATTTTCCGGTTGCACCCCTGGTTGTCGGGCTTATTCTCGGGCCAATGCTCGAGCAATCGATGCGTCAGGCCCTCACAATCTCCCAAGGTCAGTGGAGCACCTTCGTGACCAGACCGCTTTCGGCAAGCTTGCTCTTCATCGCCGCTGCGCTGGTCCTTGTCCCGTTCTTTTGGCGGGTTTTGCGACGATCCTGACTGTGTTGTGACCGAGCTGTCCGGACCGATGGCCTATTTTTGGAGATTCGCAGATGATTGGCGCCGACGCACTTACCCATAGCCTGATTGATAACGGTGTTGAGCTTTGTTTCACCAACCCTGGCACCTCGGAGATGCATTTCGTATCTGCACTTGACCGAATCAGCGGCCTGCGCTGCGTGCTCGGCTTGTTTGAAGGTGTGGTAACCGGTGCTGCCGATGGCTATTACCGCCTAAAGGGCAAGCCCGCTGCAACCCTGCTCCATCTTGGTCCCGGGCTCGGTAATGGCATCGCCAATTTGCACAATGCGCGTAAAGCTAGATCGGGCATTGTGAACATCGTTGGCGAGCATGCCTTGCCTCATCTTGCACACGATGCCCCCCTCACGGCCGATATCGAAGGGCTTGCCAGGCCGGTCTCGCAGTGGGTGCGTACAAGTCGTAGCGCTGGCGAGGTCGGCGCTGACGGGGCCGAAGCCATTCGTTCGGCACGCGCTAAAGCAGGTCAGATCGCCACCTTGATTCTTCCGGCTGATACGGCCTGGTCCGAAGGCGGCCGGCCTGCGCGAGCCCTGGAAGCAGAGGGTCGAGGCCGCGTGTCCGCCGAGAAAATCGACAAGGCGGCACAGATGCTGCGACAAACCGATTGCCTCGTGTTGTTGGGCGGTATTGGTGTTCGCGATCCCGCGCTGAGCCTCGCTGGCAAATTGGCTGGCAAGACTGCCTGCAAACTGATGGCCGAGTTCAATAACGCCAGGCTTGAACGCGGTGCCGGCCGGGTTGATCTGCCACGTGTGCCTTATGTCGTGGAGCAGGCGATCAAAGTACTCGCACCTTATCGTCATATTATTTTGATCGGTGCAAAAATCCCTGTTGCCTTTTTTGGCTATCCCGACAAACCAAGCATCTTGCTCAACCCGCAGGCCAGTGTGCTTGAACTCGCAAGCGTTGATGATGATATTGTTGCCGCACTGGAAGACCTCGTGCAGGCGTGCGATGCAAGCCAGGCACCGCTTGCTCAGCTTGCTGAGCGCGATGCTCTAGGGCGTATCGACGGTCCATTGAACCCCGACAGCATTGCTCAAGTGCTTAGCGCTTGTATCCCTGAGCAGGGCATTGTGATCGACGAATCGGTCACCACCGGAAGACAGTTTTCAGCCACAACCCGTGGCGCCTTACCCCATTGCTGGCTCAATGCCATGGGTGGTTCAATCGGCTTTGGCATGCCCAACGCCATTGGTGCAGCACTCGCCTGCCCGGATCGTTCGGTGATTTGTCTGGAAGGCGACGGGTCTGCCATGTATACCGAACAATCGCTTTGGACCATGGCCCGCGAGCAATTAGCGATTACGGTTGTGATTTTCGCCAATCGCAGCTATGCGATCTTGCGCGGCGAATTTAATGCGGTCGGTGCAGGCTCGCCAGGGCAGCGGGCAACCGACATGCTCAGTCTGGATCGCCCCGACCTCGATTGGGTATCTCTGGCGCGCGGCCACGGTTTGGATGCGCAACGCGTGACTGATGCTGCAGCTTTCCAGCAAGCCCTCAGTCGCGGGATTGCCTCACGCGGTCCCTCGCTGATTGAGGTCTGGCTTTAGGCTAAACAGCAATTGAAAAACCAGCGCTTAAGCTCGCGGTAAATCTGTCAGCAAGTTTAGGCGTTAAGCCGGCGGCGCCACAAAAAGATATTGAACACCTTGGGGGCCTAGCTGAGGGAGATACCAATAGGAGCCGCATCGGTAATAGTTTTGCCCTTGCACCAGCTCAAGGCTGCAACCCGAAGGTAAAGCGCTATAAACCGTCCCAAGAGCTGGCATCGCAGCTTGCGACTGAAGCGCCTGAAAAGTCTGTGTTTGTGGCGCCGTTGTGACCACCACAGGCTGACTGTAGACAACGTGCGCCGGGCTCACCACAACCGGCGGCGATGCGGCATGGGCAATGGCTGCACCAAGCACTGTGCCGCCGACGACGCCGAGCGTCACGGCAGCTAAGCCATAGCCTGGTCGATGGCCATGGTAACGGTGATGGCCGTAAAAACCATGGCTTCGAATCTGGACTGCATGAAACTGGTAACCGTGATGGCGATGGGCTGCATGGGGCAACAAGCCATGACCATGGTGATGCGGTCCTGCCTGCGAAGCGGGCGCCGTGAGCAACAGGGCGACGAGGCCAACAGCAGTCGTGGCAACATTCCATTTGCGTAGCATGGGAAGGCCCTCCTTGGT
>Ga0214921_10003307_pt1 | contig 24862 bp, 22 predicted proteins | sample LL1505_MetaG_FD_177992 | JGI IMG/M metagenome (GOLD analysis project Ga0214921, IMG submission 177992) | Freshwater microbial communities from Lake Lanier, Atlanta, Georgia, United States - LL-1505 | ecosystem: Environmental > Aquatic > Freshwater > Lake | place: USA: Georgia | collected...
GGAAGGCTGGTAAAAACGATTCAAGACAAAGCGATAACTAACGGTTTTACCGTTCGGGGAATTTATTGGGACGGTAAAGATGATTTTGGTGATGTCCTTGCGAACGGTGTGTATGTCTACCGATTGATTTACCAAAATGAAGAAGGTAAAAAAGCAGAAGAAATTCAAAAACTGGTAATCTTAAATTAATTTGCAATAAAGCATCTTGATTTGCGTATATTAGCGCCTTGTATCAAAGACTATGAGATTTTTACTATTTGGATTTTTACTTTCGTCATTCTCTTTTGGGTTATGGGCTCAAGGTGCCAATCAAAATTCACTTCAATTAAATACCATTACAACAGCCTTGCCCTTTATGGCCATTACCCCCGATTCAAGAGCAGGCGGAATGGGTGAGGCAGGAACAGCACTCAGCCCAAGCGCAACTTCCGTGTACTGGAATACTTCCGGGTTGAGTTTCGCAAAATCGAACAGTGAATTAAGTTTGTCCTACACACCTTGGCTTCGTCAGTTAACCAACGATATGCATCTTTCGTACCTGTCCGGATATTTCAGAATAAATAAAAAACACGCCATTGCAGGAGCGCTTCGCTATTTTAGTTTGGGTGAAATAACCTTTACCGACGCTTCCGGAAATGTCTTGCGTAACGACAAACCGAGTGAATTTGAAATTACCGGCGGATATGCTTTTAAATTATCCGATAAATTCAGTGTAGGGATTAACGGAAAATTTGCTTACTCCAACCTAACCGGAGGACTGACGGTTGCAGGAGTTATGACAAAACCGGGAATGGTCGGAGCAGCAGATTTGTCCTTCACGTATTTCAACGATCGGGTCAAAATTGGAAAAACCGCTGGGACGTACACCTTTGCAACTACCATTAACAACATCGGAAATAAAGTAGCATATTCGGTTCTTGCAAAGCGTGACTTTATTCCTATGAATCTTAAAATTGGCAATGCTTTCCAGGCGAAATACGACAACTACAATACCGTAACATATTCCATTGATATTCAACGATTATTAGTTCCAACCCCAGCCATTTACGAAAATGTTAATGGTCAAGTGGTTATGCTATCCGGAAAAAGTAACGATGTTGGCGTAATTAATGGAATGTTGCAATCCTTCTACGATGCACCTGGAGTTTTAGCAAAAGATGCGAATGGTGATTACATTCAAAACGCTGATGGCAGTTATCAAGTGGTTAAAGGATCAAGATTCAAGGAGGAGTTAACGGAAATTAATATCGCCGGGGGGATTGAATGGTGGTACAATGAAACATTTGCAATTCGTTCAGGCGTTTTTTATGAAAATAAGAACAAAGGAAACCGTCAATACTTAAACCTTGGTGCAAGTTTGAAATATAATATGTTTGGAATCGATTTTTCTTATTTGGCTTCCTTGAACGGTCGACAGAACCCATTAGCAAATACACTTCGATTTACCTTACGCCTATACTTAGGGGATCGACCCGTAAAAACTGCAGAATAAATTCTATGTCCTTTCGTATTGGTTTTGGTGTTGATGTGCACCGATTAGTGGATAACCGCCCTTTAGTCATCGGAGGTATCAATGTCCCTTCATCCTTAGGAGCTCTGGGTCATTCAGATGCCGATGTATTGCTCCATGCGATTTGTGATGCTTTATTGGGGGCATTAAACCTTCGGGATATTGGATTTCATTTTTCGGATAAAGACCCCGCTTACAAGGGTATCGATTCAAAAATCCTTCTTAAAAAAACGTTTGCCCTCATCGAAGAGCGTGGATTTTCCGTGGTGAATCTCGATTCCACGGTCATTTTAGAACGTCCCAAGTTAAATCCTTTTATTCCGGAAATGCAACAGGTCATTGCAGCAATTTTGAACGTAGCATTAGATTGTATTTCCATAAAAGCAACAACGCACGAATCGGTGGATTCCTTCGGTGAAAATTTGGCACTGAAAGCCTATGCTACGGTTTTGTTGCAAAAGCAAGATTGATGCTTTTTTAGTTACCTTTGCTGTGCATGGAAAAGCAGATTATCCTAAATGCGCAGCAATTTGACCTAACCGTTACAAGGCTATGCCATGAATTGTTAGAACAGCACATGGATTTCTCCGATTCTGTCCTGATTGGATTACAGCCGCGAGGCATCCATTTGGTTACTCGGATGCTGGAGAAATTGAAGGAGATTCTCCCGCGTGATCCCCTTTGTGGAAGTTTAGATATCACCTTCCATCGAGACGATTTTCGTCGAAGGGAAGCTCCGTTGATACCAAGCATCACCAACATTAATTTCTCCATCGAAAATAAGCGCATTATCTTGGTGGATGATGTGCTTTTCACTGGAAGAACGATCCGTTCTGGACTCGATGCGCTCTTGGCTTACGGAAGACCGAGTCAAGTGCAATTGTTAGTTCTGATAGATCGTCGGTTCAAACGGGATTTACCGATTCAGGCGGATTATGTCGGTAAATCGGTAGATACGCTAAACCATGAGCGTGTTCATGTTCGATGGAAGCATATTGACGGGATGGATAACGTGGAACTTTACTTAAAGCAAGTGCATGAATAATCTCAGTGTTCCCCATTTATTAGGAATTCAAGACCTCAACCTTTCGGATATCCAAACGATCTTTAAAACGGCGGACGCCTTCAAGGAGGTTATCAATCGACCTATTAAAAAAGTACCTTCATTGCGTGACATTACGCTGGCCAATGTGTTTTTTGAGAATTCCACAAGAACGCGACTATCCTTTGAATTGGCGGCTAAACGGCTTTCTGCGGAAGTGGTGAATTTTTCTGCTTCGAACAGCTCTGTGAAAAAAGGGGAAACACTTATCGATACCGTAAATAATATCCTAGCAATGAAAGTGGATATGGTGGTTTTACGGCATGAATCCCCTGGGGCGGCACTTTTTTTATCCCAACATACCTCAGCAAAAATAATCAATGCAGGCGACGGCACGCATGAGCATCCAACCCAAGCGTTATTGGACGCATATTCCCTAGGGGAGAAACTTGGTACGTTGGAGGGTAAAAAAGTGGCCATCGTTGGCGATATCTTGCATTCGAGAGTGGCACTTTCAAACATCCATTGCCTCCAAAAATTGGGGGCAGAAGTAATGGTTTGTGGTCCTTCCACGCTGATTCCAAAACACATATCCCTCCTAAACGTACGCGTATCCCATAACCTACGCGAGGCACTTTTGTGGAGCGATGCCGTAAACATGCTTCGTATACAATTAGAGCGACAGGAAGCCGAGTATTTTCCAAGTTTACGCGACTATTCGCTGAATTTTGGATTAACGCAATCCCTTTTGGATTCCTTAGACAAGGAACTGGTGATTATGCATCCTGGTCCAATTAATCGAGGCGTTGAAATTACTTCCGAGGTAGCTGATGGTTCGCATAGCATTATTTTAAATCAAGTAGAAAACGGTGTGGCAATTCGAATGGCAGTAATTTATTTACTTGCCTCCACTATTGAACGCTAAAATGGGTATATTTGATAAATTTCTTTAGTATGAATTTCAAGATAGAAGCTAAAAACAATGTATTGCTCATTCATGCCTTAGTGGAACGCCTTGATACGCATTCTGCCCCTGAATTAAAAAGCATTCTAACGTTTGAGCATAAGAAAGGTCAAAACAAAATTTTGATTAACCTTGAAAAAACCAAATTTTGCGATTCATCAGGACTCAGCGCAATACTCGTTGGAAACCGCATGTGCAAGGATACTAACGGTGTTTTTGCCTTATCGAATATTCAACCGATGGTACTTAAAATGATTGAAATCGCTCAATTAACCTCGGTGCTTCGTATTTTTTCAACGGTGGACGAGGCATTAACAGACTTTGAGTAATTTTTCGGTTCATATTTTGGGAAGCGGTGCCGCAGTTCCCAGTTTAGAAAGATCTTGCTCGGGTCAGTTAGTAATTTGCAATAATCGTCACATACTCATCGATTGCGGTGAAGGAACCCAGCTTCAATTGCGCAAGTTTAACCTGCCAATTCAACGCATCAATACAATTCTCATTTCACACCTTCATGGGGACCACTTTTACGGACTCCCAGGCTTGCTTGGAACCATGAGTCTTTTAGGCCGAACCACGGGGATTGAAATTTTCGGTCCTGCGGATTTAGGGGACATTTTAGCGGTAATTTTCAAAGGAAGTCAGACTAAACTCGATTTCCCTTTTACTTTTCATCCCATTGCACCAACCGCTCGTACGACGATTTTTGAAGATGCCGGTTTGTGCATTTACGCGTTTCCACTAAAACACAGAATACCGTGTTATGGATATGCAGTTCAAGAAAAACATCAACGATTTCGTTTGGATATTGACAAAGTAGAAGAAGCGGGCTTTTCTCATGACCATCGTAAATTGCTCTCCGAAGGCGTTGATTTTCAGCGAATGGATGGCACTTGGATTAAATACCAAGATTATACCTTGGCTAAACCCGAAGTAAAAATGTACGCCTACTGCTCCGATACTATGCCGTTTAAAAAATTGACCGAATATTTAGACGGAACCACCACCTTGTACCATGAATCCACCTTTATGGAAGACCGAAAACAACGGGCCAACGAAACCTTTCATTCAACGGCATCGGACGCTGCGAATCAGGCGGTAAAATCCAAGGTAAAACAATTGCTTTTAGGACATTTTTCGTCGAGGTATTCGCAAATCGATGGCTTGTTGGCTGAGGCTTCGAACCTTTTTAAAAACACACGCGCCGTGAGGGATGGAGACCAATTTGAAATCCTTTAAGCCTGTTCTAGGTTTTTTATGACGATCGCAGCTTGTTCAAAAATATGGGAAGGTTCCACCCTGGAAGCATTCACTCCAAACCGCGATTCTTGCAGTTGCTGATTCAGCGCCTCCATTTCAAACTGCATTTTAGGGTATTTTCTGAATAATTCTTCAAAAACTTCGGTTTTGCTCGTGCTTGTCATATTGAGTTTTATGTTGATAGCTCGCACCAGTAATGTTTCCAATTTTTGTAAATCCCCTGCTTTCGAGGCGGCGTGAAGTTCCTCCCGAATCGAGGGTTTTTGCGATGCCTCTTGTATAGAAGGATGCGAAAATTCAAGTTTTTTATTGAATCTTCTACGTTGAATGATCCTCAACAAGGCAAATCCTACGAAAATCAATCCGCCAAGTAAGGGCCATTTCCATGGAAAATCAGGGCGATCCATCGATTCCTTTTTACGGGGTTGGCTTTCCTTACTTCGGAATACTTGCACTGCTCTTTCGGGAATTTCTTGAATACGATCCGGTGTTTTTTGGGCAATTTTTGCCTTTTCCATTCCGGGAAGCGTGAGGCGAATGTATTTCTTTTTTTCTGGGTCGAAGTAGGTAATTTGCTGTTCGCTCAAGGCACAATCAGCTGGATTTTCCACCCGAAAGGTGTAATTGATCATGACAGTTCCTTCGGCGCCCTTGTCCGAGAAAAAGTAATCCTCCAAAATTTTTGGACTTTCATAGGTTTTAAGCCCACTGGGTAGGATTAATTTTGGGATATTGATTTGATGCAGATTTCCCTTTCCACGTAATACAATTTCGTAGTGTATTATATCCCCGCGCTTTTTGGGGCGATGGTGCAGCTTTCCTTCCGCGGTTAACTTGCCAACAAATCCGATGTACGAAGTAGGGGCACCACGAGGAAGCGGTAGGATGGTTAGTTGTTCTTTGGGCGAATTAATAACGACGCCACCTTTGTTTTGTCGAAGTATTACCCGGAAAGGATTAATGCTAAAAACGCCATGCGTCATGGGGAAAATGAGATTTTTGTCGTGTTCGATGCAATAATAACTTACCCCATGAACGGTTTCCTTTTTAGCGGCAATAGGTGCGCTTTTTTCCAAAGGGTAGGAAGAAATCGTAGCGGAATTTAAATAGGATACATAATCCTCGAGTCCTGTGGGCGCAAATTGGCTGTAAATTTTGGAGGACAAAACCACAGCTTCGCCTTGATATACGCATGTTTTGTTGCAAACCGTCGAACCAAAAGCAATAGGGGCTTTTGAGTAGTTGACGTTTTCTGGGAGATTTTGAGGGGTTACGGTTAAATTCACTGTATTGGATTTCACCACGCTTTTACCTTGTTTAACCAAGGCTGGACCCAGCACGAAATTCCCTTCTTTTAAGAAAAAACCGTCTTGTTGAAAATAATGCAACGATACATAAGCACCTGTGGATCCGTCGTATACTTGTTCCATCCCGTGCATTACGGTGTAACCTGCATTGAATTGCGGAGGAAAATTCACCGAAATATCACCACTCAACTTGGATTTTACCTTTATGATGAACGTTTCGTGGGCTCGAACGCTGTTTTTTGAAACCTCCAACACAACTTCCCCTGGTTGAGCGAAACACGCAGTTCCTAAGGTCATGCAGATAGCGTAGATTAAAAGTTGCATTACCAATCGTTTGAGCGTTTTTTGTTCGCCGAAGTGTTAAAACGGTTTTGTAATCTGCGTCGAAGGGCAGCCTCCCGGCGTGCAAGTTCATTCAGTTTTTGCTCTATTTCTTTTGGAGCTATTTCCGATTGAAGGTTGGGTATGCTTATGGATTCATGGTTATTCCCTGAATTATCAGAAGGCAATTCGTTGTTGTTGGGGCTTGATTTTTTACGGTTGAGCCGCATCGCTTGATTCAAATTGTAACATGTTGCTGCGTTTTCAGGGTTTAAGCGCAAGGATTTTCGGTAGGTTTTGATCGCTTCTTCAAAGCGCTTGAGTTGCATATAACAGTTACCGATATTATGCAACAGGCGTCCTTGTTCTTTCCGATCCGGAGTGTTTGTAAGAGCGCTATTAAATGCGAATAATGCGTTTTCGTAATTCCCCGATCGGTAGGCGATTTGAGCAATCTCGTTATCGAAATAATGATAAGATGCTGCCTCGGAACGATGCCTTTGGTAAAATTTAAGGGCATCCTTGAGCGCCCCCTTTTGGTACTGTTGATGCACTAAAACGAGTGAATCTTGCCACGTTTGACCAAAACCATAAAAACTGCACGAACCAAGTAACCCGAGCATGAACATGCGAATAGGATACGCTTTGTAAAATCCTACAATCCAAACCAGGAGTGCGAAAAGGGCGGCTATAACAAAGTAATGGTACAAGGTATTCTGAATTTTGTAGCTCAAATTTCGAAAATTCGACGGAGGATTTAGGTTAATTTCTGTTAAGAATGGTTCAATCTTGGGAAAAGGTTCGCGCATAAGAAATGTGGTCCCTTTCATTGTTTTGCCTAAGTGCACTAGGTAGGAGCTATTTAAGTAAGAGTGCACTGTAAACCCTTTGGAATCTCGCTTACATCCCTTATTCGGGTTCGCCGGATCCAGCGGAATTACCCCACCTTGTTCCGTTCCAATACCCACGATCAGGGTTTGTATTCCCTGAAAGCTTTTGGGATCTAAGGATTGCGGGTTTAGAGGATTTTCGTTTTCTCCATCGGTGAGTAACACCAGAATTTTATGTGCAGGTGCTTTCGAGAATTGCTGCATTCCTTGCCGAAGGGCTGCACTGACATCCGTGCCTTGATAAACCAAGTCCTGAGTGGATAAACGTTGGGAAAGGGCTATAAAAGTGGCATAATCGATAGTTAACGGTATTTCCTCGTGGGCATTCCCTGCAAACGTGCACAGGGAAACGGCTTCCTCATGGAAATGATGCGTAAGGGCATTCATAAGTCGTTGCGCAATTTCGAGGCGGGATTCTCCGGAAATGTCGCGCACATTCATGGAATTGGAAAGATCCAAACAAAACACCCATTCTTTACGGTTCCTCGAGCCCGTATTTTTTTTATCGCCTAAACAAGGGTAAGCCCAAGAAATAATAAGCATGGAAAATACAAAGCTCTTTAAAAATTGAGCTATCCATGTTTTGCTTTTAGAAACGCTTAACGAATGATAGGGGTTGGCAAGGATCCTCGATTGCTCATTGAACGCGCGATTCCGTCGGTAAAAGAACATAAAAATTAGCGGCAATAGAAGGAGTGCATTAAGGCGTTCAGGATGCACGAAAAAGAAAGAACCCTTGCTCGGATAAATCGAAATAAATAGCCCAATAGAAAACAAAACGATGATCAAAATAATCAAGGCAATCATGGAAGATTTCGCGGCTGGTCGGTTATGCATTGGAGGAAGAAATGAAAATAAATTGATCGAAAACCCACATCAAAATCCAACATAACAAAGCTAAAACAAGAAAAATTTCAGGACTTGAGGGAAGGTAATCATGCCGGTGTTCCCAGGGGATTTTCCGTTTTTCCAAGGTTTCAATTTGCTGGTAAATGTACCTCAACGTGTTTTCGTCGTTGGCTCGATAATATGCGCCTCCCGTTAGTTCAGCGATATTGCGTAACGTAAGTTCATCGATTTCTACTGGAATGTTTTCATAAATCACTCCTGAGGCTGTCATGCGGGGAGTTCGTGCAATTCCGTTGGTTCCGACCCCAATCGTGTACACGCGCGTTCCGATTCCTTGGGCTATCTGAGCCGCTTCCATGGGGCTAACATCGCCCGTATTGTTGGTTCCGTCGGTGAGTAAGATGACCACTTTGGACCTAATCTGTTTGTTTCTAAGTGGAATGAGTGAAGTGCCAAGCCCAACCCCAATGGCCGTTCCGGGTTCCAAATCATACGGTATGGGTTCGGTTAATTTTTGGAGTAATTTTCCATAATCCAGTGTCGGATAGCATGCCAAAAGCGCTTGACCAGAATAAAAAACCAACCCTATTTTGTCGCCTTTTCGGCTTTGAATGAAGTCACTAGCCACTTTTTTTGCAACTTCAATTCGGTTGGGATAAAAGTCGGTGGCTTGCATGGAAAGGGATTGGTCAATCGCAAGCATTATATCGATTCCGTAGGTGCTTTCTTGATTTTTATTCAGGCTTTTCCTCCATGAATAGGGTTGAGCCAAGGCCAAAATTAGGAAGGAATACAGGAAAATTGGCAACAATAAATAGAGTATTCTTAATGCAAATAATCCCCAAGATTTAGCCGACAAATTTTCGGGTAGTAGGTTCATTTTAAAATCGCCTTGGCTTCGTTTTTCTCGATAATAAATGACCGCAGCCAGGATGGGCACAAAAGCAAATGCCCAAAACCAGCGAGGCTCTTGAAAAGCAAATGGCAGCGCGTTAATCATTCGTTCCATGGATTTCATTTTCTTGTAAGCCCTCAACGAACGATGCTACCCAATCCAATAAGTGTTCATGTGCTTCATGGGATAAGTGAATTTTGGCGAATTTTACCGATTCACAACGCTCCAAGAATTGGGTTAATTCCGCGAGCATGCTGGAATCCATCCCTTGATTTTGAAGGTGTATCAATAAAGAATTTCGAGTATGACCTGTTAGATTGAGGTTAAACCTCCTAGATAAATACCATCGCACGAGCATCGAGAGTTGGGTGATATGGTTTTTTTCATCCGTTAACCAAAGCCCTTTCCTTTTCAGGTTGGCGAGTTTTTTCAAGGCTTCTTGGCGTAGGTTCAAAGGAGCGGGTGGATTTTGTTTTCGAAGAATTCTTGACCGAACAATCCATAGAACTAAAAAAAGGATGCTCAGAACCGATACGGACCAAAGTAGCGGTTTGAATCCTTGTTTCTTGGACGTATTTGAAATCGAATAGCTTTCTTGAATGTCGTACAAGGGCCTTCCTGTTTGTTCGTTCAGTAAGGTAGACGTTATCAAAGCTCCGCTGAAGGCTTTTTCTTGGCCATCTAACCAATAGGGAATAGGTTGGAGCATGAGGGTCCCGGTATCCCAACAAACGAGTTTCAATTCTGCGGACCAAAGCCCCACCGATTGATTCCACGCGGTGGTATCCGAGACGCCGAGAACCTCCAAACCATTAAAAGGCACCCCGAAGGGATCCTCTCGCCGATGTACTATTTTGGCTGCAAACAACGAATACGGGAGGCGAACGATGAATTTTTGGGGTTTTTGATACGTGAGTTCATACCTTAGCATGAAGGGCTGACCAACCTTGATTTCTTTGGTTGAAAGGTAGACAGCCTCCTCCTGACCCCATAATAAAAGGAAATTGTTGACCAGTATGAGGAGCAGGATCGTACGCTTCATTTCCGCATATGAAAAAACCGATGAAACGCCAAAAGGTGTTCGTCTTCGGTGGTGATAACCAGGTAGGGAATACGCTGTTGTTGGAAGAAATCTTTTACCGCTCCTTGATGCGCTTCGTGGGTTGCTTGCCAGCGGTTTCGCGTTTTTCGTGAAAAACCATTGACCCAAAGGCGATCTCCGGTCTCGGGGTTCAGCATACCGAAAATTCCTTGTTTTGGAAGGTTTCCTTCCGAAGGGGAATGCAGGTTCACAGCAAGGATGCTCTGATTTTTTGAGGCTTCAGACCAAAGGGTTTGATCCAATGTTTGACCCATGAAATCGCTTAAGACAAATAAAATCCTTCCTTTTTTCAGGGGTTTTCGAAGCAATTTAATGGCCTCGTTTAAGTCCGTTTTTTCTTGTTTTGGAGAAAATCGAAGAAGTGCATCGACCATTTTAAAAGCGTTTGCTTTTCCCTTTTTCGGAGTGAATTGAGCTTCGAGGCCTTGGGCATGAAAAATTGCACCCACTTTGTCTTGCTTGGAAACACCTGAAAAGGCAATAGTGGCCAACACTTCGAGCGATTTTTCGATTTTGGAAGAGGAATAATCTCCATAGTACATAGAAGCTGAAACATCCACAAGCACCATGATTTCTTGCTCGCGTTCTTCCTCAAACACTTTAACAAAGGGTTCGTTGTAGCGGGCAGTAACATTCCAATCCAGGGTGCGTACGTCGTCGCCCGGAAAATAGCTGCGCACTTCGCGAAACGCCATGCCTTGGCCTTGAAAATGGGATTTAATTCTGCCGCTTAGCGGCATTTGGCTGTGACGGTTCGATTCAAGCTCAATTTGGCGGATTTTAGCAAGGATTCGATCGCGCTGCATGGTTAGGGCACTTCGAGCGTGGCTAAAATCTGTTGAACAATGGTTCTTCCATCCATTGCATCAAGGGAAGCTTCAAAATGCAGCTGAAGACGGTGATTCAACACACATGTGGCCACGCGGTGGAGGTCTTCAGGAATCACAAAGGCACGATTTTCTAAGAATGCTTGAGCTTTTGCCGCGCGCGCCAAGTTCAGGGTACCTCGCGGTGAAGCACCTGTTTGAAGGTAGCGGCTTAGGTTGCTCATCCCATAGGCCGAGGGATTTCGGGTCGCTGTTATGATATCAACAATGTAATGCTCAATTTTTTCGTCCATGTAAATTTCTTCCACCAATGCCCGTATGTTCAGGAGATCTTGTGGTTCTAACAGCGCTTTAAGAACGGTTTTGTTGCTTGGGTTTACATGCTTGCGTAGGATAGCTAATTCTTCGTTTTTGGTGGGGTAATCTACATGAATTTTTAGCATGAATCGGTCCATTTGTGCCTCGGGCAATGGGTAAGTCCCTTCTTGTTCCAAAGGGTTTTGCGTAGCCATTACCAAGAACGGATTCGGAAGTTGAAAAGTCTCATCTCCTATCGTCACCTGCTGTTCTTGCATGGCTTCCAATAAGGCGCTTTGCACTTTAGCGGGGGCACGGTTGATTTCGTCTGCTAAAATAAACGAGGCGAAAATGGGGCCTTTTTTTACCTTGAACGATTCACTTTTGGGCTGATAAATGGGGGTTCCTGTAAGGTCAGCCGGAAGGAGGTCTGGGGTGAATTGAATACGATTAAAGCTGCAATTGAGAACCGAGGAAAGACTTTGTAAAAGGGACGTTTTTGCCAAACCAGGGACCCCTTCCAGGAGAACATGCCCGTTGCAAAGCAGCGCGATGAAAAGCTGATCAATTAGGTTTTTTTGACCTACGATATGCTGTCCAATTTCAGTACGCAACTCCTCAAAAAGGGCTTGGTGGAGCGCAATTTTTTCCGATAAAGAGCGTATTTGTTCCGAGCTTTGACTTGTTGAAGGGTTGGCGTAAATCATACAAAACCTAAAATAGTTGTAAAATTCCCACAAATTAAATGCTTATCCCAGCTGGTCATGTTAATTCTTGTTAATCAAATGGTATGATGAATCCTCGAAAGTGTTTAGAATGCAGCGAAGTGCTTCAAGGTAGAAAAGATCAGAAATTCTGTTCCGATTATTGCCGGAATGCGTATAACAATCGTCTTAACGAAGATTGCAATGCCGTGGTTCGGCGAATCAACCGTATTTTACGAAAAAACCGTCGCATACTGGCCGATTCACTGGAAAAGAATCAAAAGGTTCAACCCTTAAATTCCTTGATTGAACAAGGGTTTAATGTGCATTACCATACCGGGTTCTACCAAACCAAGAAAGGCGACGTTTATGTGTTTTGCTATGACCTTGGTTATTTGAAACAATCCAATAACCGCTGCATTGTTGTTGAAAAATCCAGCTATTTGTCCTAGCTAAGCATTGTGCTTACCGCGAACCTTACTTACGCGAAAATAGTCGCTGTCTTTTTTAGGGGCATTCAAGAGCGCCTCGGACTTGGTAATTTCTGAGGATATTTCGTCCTTACGCAGGAAATTCACCTCTTGGCTCATGAAAATGAGCGGTTCCACATGGTCAGTATCGACTTCATTCAGTTTTTGAAGGAATTGGACGATTTTATCGAGGTCGTTTTTCAGATTTTCACGGTCTTTTCCTTCAAATTTAAGCCGGGAGAGATGGCTCAAATGATCGATCAGTGCGTCGTCTATTTGCATGATTCAAAGATACATATTTTCCTGAAATGCCTACGGTGTTTTAATTTTCAAGGGTTTTGCAATGGTGGCAAAACAGGTTTCGAGTAGTTCTTTTTCCGAAAGGGCTTGAACCTCTTCGCGGCTAATCAAGGGGTGTATATGTACGACAGCCAAACCGGGACGAGCCGGACCTAACCAAATGGTAGGTTCCGAAAACAGCTTATAGTTATTCATGTAGGTAACCGGAAGAATCGGAGCTTGCAGTTGCTTGGCCAGTTTGAAAGCGCCCGCTTTGAAGGGCAACATTTGGGGTAAATTCTCCGTGGGAAAGGTGGCTTCCGGAAAAATAGCCAACGAATACCCTGCCTCGTAGGCTTTTATAGCCCCCAAATATGCACGTGTTGACTTAGAGGCGTTGGAACGATCCACGGGTACATTCATTAAACGAAAATAGGTTTTAACCAATGGATAACTCAAGATTTCACTTTTCCCGAGAAACATGAACGGATGCTTGGGTAAAATGGAATACATAAAAAAGATATCCAAATAAGAGGTATGGTTAGCTACGATAATATAGGGTCCCTCAGGGATCGAGGCAGCATGAATCCTTTTTCGAATGGGATAAAAACAACAAATGCGAAAGGCATAACTCCAAAAAATGAAAATTTTAAAACTGTATTTTTTGGTTTTTTTAAACGAAACGATGGATAAAAAAAAGGGATACAAAACGATCGCCCAAAAAAAGAATACGACGGCGATGTATAATTTCCAAAGAAACGATAAGCCCCCTAACACATAACGCATGTTCAAATTTACGCAATTCTCTTAAGGAATTCAGCGCGCGATTTCTTATTTTTGGAGACAATTTTAGCCCATGCCACGAATTTTAACCGGTATTCAAAGTACCGGAACTCCGCATTTAGGAAACCTGCTTGGGGCCATTGTTCCAGCGATTCAACTTTCCCAGATTCCCACCAATGACTCGTTTTATTTTATTGCCGATTTACATTCCCTAACACAAATCAAAGATCCCCAACAGCTGCGTGACAACACCTATGCAACCGCAGCCACTTGGTTAGCTTTTGGCTTGAATCCGGAGAATTCGGTTTTTTATCGTCAAAGCGATGTCCCCCAAGTATGCGAACTGATGTGGTATTTATTGGCATTTTTTCCATACCAACGCTTAACGCTTGCCCATAGCTTCAAAGACAAAGCCGATCGCCTGGAGGATGTCAATGGAGGGTTGTTTACGTATCCCATGCTCATGGCTGCTGATATTCTTTTGTACGATGCCGAATGCGTTCCGGTAGGGAAGGACCAATTACAGCACCTCGAATTTACACGCGATGTAGCTTCGAGATTTAACGCCAAAATGGGCGAAGTTTTCGTTTTACCTGAAGAACGAATTGACGCCAGCGTAATGCTTGTGCCAGGTACCGACGGCCAAAAAATGAGCAAGTCGCGCAACAATACCCTGGATATTTTTCAAGAGGAAAAATCCTTGCGTAAAAGTATAATGGCCATTGCGTCGGACAGTACACCGTTGGAAGCACCAAAAAATCCGGACACCTGCAATGTATTTGCATTATATTCTTTGCTAGCAGAAGAGGAAGCCGTATTGGCCATGCGCACGAACTACACGGAGGGTGGTTATGGGTACGGACATGCGAAACAGGCATTGTTTGAGGTAATCATGGAAAAATTCAAAAAAGAACGGGAGGCTTATGCCTATTATATGAACCATAAAGAAGTGTTGGAGAAAATCCTTAAGGCAGGCGCCGCAAAAGCACATGGGGTGGCGAATCAAGTACTACAACGGGTTCGAAAAAGCCTTGGCTTGTCGCTTTAATGAAGCTCTTTTGGTTATTTTATGCATTTTTCAACATAAAAAGCTAACCTTTTTGATGTTTGTGCGTTAAGGCATAACACAATTCATTAAAATTAACGTATGAGGCAGCTGAAAATTGCAAAACAGGTTACAAATCGAGAGACAGCATCTTTAGATAAGTACCTACAAGAAATTGGTCGAGTGGAACTTATCACCGCCGATGAGGAGGTTGAACTGGCGCGAAGAATTCGGGAGGGTGATCGCGCAGCTTTGGAACGACTTACCAAAGCCAATTTGCGCTTTGTCGTTTCGGTTTCGAAGCAATATCAAAACCAAGGTTTGGCATTACCGGATTTAATTAACGAAGGCAATCTTGGTTTAATCAAAGCGGCAGAGCGTTTTGATGAAACGCGTGGTTTCAAATTTATCTCGTACGCCGTTTGGTGGATTCGTCAATCCATTCTTCAGGCGTTGGCTGAACAAGCGCGAATTGTACGTCTACCTTTGAATAAAATTGGTAATATCAATAAGATTAACCGTGCTTTTTCAGAGTTAGAACAAAAATTTGAGCGTCCTCCTTCAGCAGAGGAATTGGCAGAATTTCTGAATTGCAGTATGGAAGAAGTCAAACAATCGCTAGCACAAAACGGACGTCATGTTTCCATGGATGCTCCTTTGGTCGAAGGCGACGAATCCTCCTCCAACATGTACGATGTAATGAGCGGTGAAGGAATGGTTACCCCTGAAACCAACCTGACCTTGGAGTCGCTTCGAACAGACATCAAACATTCCTTACTTACCTTAACGCCAAGAGAAGCGGAGGTAGTAAGTATGTTTTATGGTCTCGACGGCAAACCTGCGATGTCTTTGGAAGAGATTGGGGACAAATTCGACCTTACCCGGGAACGCGTGCGGCAAATCAAAGAAAAAGCCATTCGTCGATTAAAGCATACAACGAAAAATAAAGCCCTTAAAAGTTATTTAGGTTAATATGGATCAACATCTACGCTGATTTTTACTTTTTTAAAACGGGTATTTTCATAAAATTGATCAAGGAGTGCTAGCAGGTGCTCCTTGACTTTTTTATCAGAGAGGGACTTTTCATACTTGATTTTAATTTCCTGTTGATAACGCCCTTGGAGCCGCTTGATTAAGGTAAATTCTGGACCTATAACCCTTTCTTTCAACGTTTTGCGTAATTCAAAGGCTAAGGCATTGGCAGCTGATACAACCAAGGATTCTTGTTCATGCTTCAACAAGACATGCAGGAGTTTGTAAAAAGGCGGATAGCGGAAATTCGAACGCTCCAACAGCTCTTGTTCGATGAAATGAACCGTATTGTTTTCCATCACCAATTGAATGATCCAATGCTCCGGATTTCGGGTTTGAATGACGACTCTTCCTCGCTGATGCTTTCTACCGGATCTTCCTGCAACCTGCGTCATGAGTTGAAAACCTCGCTCATAAGCCCTAAAATTGGGGGTACTGAGTAATTGCTCGGCGTCTAATATACCAACAAGACCGACGTGTTCAAAATCTAAGCCTTTTGCCAACATTTGCGTTCCTACAAGGATGTCGACGTCGCGGTCTTCAAATGCTTTGAGTAATTCGGCGTATTTTGTTTTGGATCGTGTGGTATCCAAATCCATGCGTTCAATGCGTGCATCCGGAAACAAGGGTTGCAATTCGTCTTCGATTTTCTCGGTTCCAAATCCGAGCATTTTGATTTTGTGGCTTCCACAGGCCGCGCAGCTGCCCATAGGAGGGGTAGAAAATCCACAATAATGGCAGGTAAGTAAGTTAATTCCCAAATGATAGGTTAACGAAACATCGCATTGATGGCATTTGGGTATCCAAGTGCAGACTTCACAACTCCAATAAGGCGTGAAACCTCTTCGATTTTGAAAAAGAATTACTTGTTCTTTTCGCGATAAACTTCTTTTAATTTCCTCCAAGAGGACGGAGCTGAAATGCGAAACCATCGTTTTGGCCTCTTTTTCTTTTCGAACATTGGCAAGGATGAATTCAGGAAGCTCCATTCCTTGGTATCGTTCGTTCAGCTCAACTAAACCATACTTTCCTTCTTTGGTATTTTGATAGCTCTCCAGGGATGGCGTAGCAGAACCGAGCAGTACTTTTGCTCCGAACATTCGCGCCAAATAAAGGGCAGAATCGCGTCCATGATAGCGTGGTGCTGGGTCGTTTTGTTTGTAGGTCCCTTCGTGTTCTTCGTCAACAATGACCAATCCCAATTCTTTGAAAGGTAAAAAAATAGATGACCGCGCTCCAACCAGTACCCGAAACCGATCCAAACGGTTCGCGTGAACTTGTTGCCAAATCTCCACGCGTTCATTTTGGTTGAATTTGGAATGATATACCCCTACCTGTGCACCGAAGTATTTTTCCAAGCGCTGAATCAGCTGGGTTGTTAATGCAATTTCGGGAATTAACAACAACACTTGTTTGCCCAAGTCTAAGTACGATTGAATGAGGTGCATGTAAATTTCCGTTTTTCCCGATCCCGTAATTCCGTGGAGCAAGGTAACGTTGTTCGATTTCCAATGGTGTTCAATGGACTCCAGCGCGATTTGTTGGGCGGAGCTAAGCTGAGGAAAGGGGGCTAAAGTGCGGAAGTCGCTGCCAACCCGATCAATCTGCAATTTTTCTTGAACAATAATTCCTTTTTTAATGAGCGAGGTCAGGCTCGAGGAATTCACCTCTTGTTGGAGCAAGGTTTTTTTATCGACGTAGGCTCCTGGGATTGGAGAGGCTCGTGCGCATTGAATCATGCGAAGCAGCGTATGAAATTGTTGGGCCGAACGGGCATTGCTTTCTAATTCGTCGAGAATTTGAGCCAGTGTTTGGTCGTGAAGCTCAGGATTGATCCGTAAATAGGATTGAGTTTTTGGGGCATACCGTTGGTTGATTTCCTCTTGCGTGATCACCGCCCCTTTCTCGATCATTTTTTTAATCAATATGGCGATCGTTGCTGTTTGCGTGATTTGTGCCAGTTCATTCAATTCCACCTTTTCGCGTTCCGCCAGTATTTGAAGGATAAGTCGCTCTTTTTCATTAAAAGCATCCTGGTCGCCGTTAAAATCCGGGTGAAGCAAGACTACCGTTTCACTCGCGAGTTTGAAATTCGAGGGTAAGGCCGCGGCCATGACTTCACCTATCGTGGCCATGTAATAGGTGGCAATCCATTGCCAAAACTGAAGCTGCATTTCCGTGATAATGGGCTCTTCATCCAGTACATAATCAAAATATTTAGCGGTGTAATTTCTTGGTGCATCCGGATGAATCTTGGCAATGATTCCGGTAATCCTTTTTTTATTGCCGAAGGGCGCTATAACACGTTGTCCAATTTGGATTGAATCGTTGAATTCTAAGGGTACACGGTAGGTAAAAAGGTTTCTAATGGGTACGGGTAGAATCAGGTCTACATACCACGTAGGTCGCTCATTCATTCGGGCATTTTACTGACAAGCGTAGGATTCTTGAGACCCAACTACGTTATCACCCGGATGGTTCGAACAAAAGAACAGCAGCCCAGTAATGGGGCCTTGACAAAGCTCCCGGGTGGATTTTTTATCAATGGCACGAATGTATGCTTGCGCAGCATTGGTGAAAAACGGACGGTAAAATTTGAGCGTTTGACGCGAAGAGAAAATTCCTACCACACGCTTATCGTTACTTACCGTAAGGTTGGTGTAGGTGGGCTTGCTTTGCGCTAAGGATGAGCTTGGAGCGTTAACCACCATATAGTTGTATAGCTCTTCATGACCTCCTGTGATTATGAATTCAATACCTACGAGGGTTCTTCGATCGATCAAGGGATCATTCGTAACATCCGATTTCATGAGCTCATAGAAAGATTGACCGTTGGCAGTAAAAGTAGTCGATTCGCCCGGCAGGATGGACCGTTCTCCTAACTTCCAATTGAAGGAATTTTGGGTAGCATTTAATCCCGTATATTCATTATATATCACATTCAATTGCGCATTTACCACGTAAGCATTTCCAAAGGTGTTTACAGCGGCAACACCTGCGCTCAAGTACTCTCCGGGATTTGACGCAAATTTAAAGGTGAAATTTTGCGAATTCGAGGGAGAGGTCAGGCCATGCACTAAACCGGTATTTCCTTCAATTTGAAATTTCCCATTGTCAATGTCGATTTCCAACGTATATTTTGCATTGATGTTGAGGGAAGAGGTGAGCGCCGACGGCGAACCTTGTTGGGTTTCGTTCGCTCCCGTAGGAAGGGTCTTGAAGTAATAAACCCGCTGACTTGGTGCATAAAAAGCTCCGTTGGTATTTTTGTCATTTACCACGGTGTCCTTGAGGACCCAGGTTCGCGTGAGAACCCCCCCAACATATTCTTTTACCCGGGCATCTACGTTTTGAAAATAACTCGAGTCTGCAATTTTTGCAATATCAACGGCACTCCCAGGACCGATGAAAGCTCGTGTTATTTTAATGTAATGGAGGCTATCGCTATGGTCCAACAATCCGTATACCACCGCAGTTTCCTTATAGTCGCCGAGGAGGTCAATTTTATCATTGCACGAGAACAGGATTAAGCTTCCAGCGAGAATACTGAGAAATTGTTTCATTGTTGGTTCGTTTTAATTGGATTCGTGAAACTTCCGGCGGCTCCTCGTTCAATCAGCTCGACAAAAAAGCATAAGGATTCTTTGCCTTGCTGTTCGCCGTAGGCTAAATTCCAAGGAACATAAATTCTATATTTTCCGCCCACCTTCATTTTAGGAATTGCAAAGGACCACCCAGGAATGACTCCCCCATTTAACGACAAGGGAATGGGTTCTACTTTCCCGTTTTGATCTCCTCGGTAAGAGCTTTGAATGGTGTCCCCAAGCGCTGAGGTTAGAATGTAATGTACTTTGACGTCATCGGTTGCTCCCGGGTTGGGGCCCTTTCCTGCCTGTAAAGTTTGTAAAACAATTCCGTTATCAAACACTTGAACTCCCGGAATTTTTTTGGCTTTTTCAAGCATTTTGTTTCCATTGTCCACATTCAGTCCAGTGATGAACTCCGACATGATAAATCGCATAGAATTGGGCTTAATTACCGTGCTATCCCGTCGATAAAGTCCGTCTTCAAACCCTTTTTTGACCATGGTGAAATTCACGCGATCGAGCGCCCCTAATTTTCGGATGTCATAATAAAAGGCATAACCGGTGAGTTTACCCATGCACAAAGATCCTTCTTTTAAATACGACGGATTAAAGTCTTGATAGGTGGGACCAAAAAGCTGTTGCAGGGTGCTAAGGCAAGCCTCTGCAGGGGTTCCGGCCAAATTAGCATTGAATCCTTTAATAACTTGTTCTTTATCCAATTTTTCAAAGGACTCCGTGCGGGATTCCGATATGGTTTTTGCATTCATCGCCCCCAAAACATAGGAAAGAGTGTCTTTTTCGGAAGTAAACTTTACCGTGTAGGGTTCTTTTTTGCTATTGCAGGAACTTATAAGGTTTGTCAATAAAAAGAGCGCAAAAAAAGGTTTTAAGAAATGTTTCATAGATAACAAAGTTAAACAAATATTATGGTTTTTGTTGGCTATTAAATTACCTTAAGAAGTATAGCGCATTGGCCACTTGAAGCTTCCCGTTTTCCCAAAATCCCCGGAATAGGGGATTGTCGAAAAAATACACGATTTTCCCTTCTCCAAGAGCATAGCTGCCTACGGTAACCGTTCCAGGTTGTTTGTTTTTCACCTCGTGTCCTACGAATCCCGATACCCAAGCATCCTTGTCGGCAATTTTTTGGATGATTTCCCCTTGAAAGGGATAACTTGCGGAGGACAAGCGCAGCGTAAAATAGGGTTCCTTATACCCGAAAGCTAAGGGGTGCGAAGCATCCGTGGTACATTGGTAAATCGCGCCATTGATTGCGCTACTGATCGCAGCACGCTCCATGCTTCCGTAATTTCCGAGGGTGCTTGTTCCCGTCCAGGGAGGGCTGTTTTCTTCCTTCATACCAAAATCTTCTTTCATGAAATTTTGTGCAGCGTTGCCCATAACAATACAAATTCCACCGTCGTTGATCCACTGTTTTAAGCTGCTGCAATCGTCTAATCGAAAACCTTCTGGAATGAAAATCACGTTCAAGGGATACAGCTTGGTGAATTCGGATGGATCGAATCGGATCATTTGATGTGCTATCCCTACTTGAGCATCCAGGAAATGCCAAATTTCCCCCACCGATAAAGCAGAACAGTCGTCGGTAAATAAAACGCCGATCTTGGGTTGTTGAATATTTCGTATGCTGGATGACCCTAAATCTGCCCCCGACGCAGCCCAACCGGAGGTTAAACTTATCGCTTGAAGGTTAAAATTCTCGAGGAGTTGCTGTGTGGTGAGGGCTATATTTTTTCCTGGATTGTCTGCTTTGAGGACCAACAAGGTACCCGGCTTCAATGTGCCTTGTGCTGTTTGGATTTCTTTCTCCGTTCGGGATACGTGCAAACCGCTATCGAGCAAGGCCTTGAGCACGCGGACGCTATTCAAGTTTTCCCATGGAATAGCAAGGGCATAGGGGTCACTGAGCTTTGTTAAAGGGGGCACAAATGCTAAAGAATCGTGGAGCGTAATGGAAAGCGTTTTAGGGACTTTTACACAAGGGACTCCATAGGCATAAGGAAGCGACCAGGCGGTAATATCGTAGGTTAGGGAATCGCTTAAGGTGGTTTTTTGTTCAAACAACACGTTCAACAGGGTTCCTTTACGCTGCTGCGAGTAAACAAGGACATCCTTTTTTTTCAGTTTGTAGCGCTTTTCTTCTCGTGAGAAGTAGTCAAATCCCTTGCATTCCTCGGATACTTCCTCGGATACTACGGAAAATTGAATTTGATGCCTTGCTAAAAGCGTTAGGAGGGAAGCCATATTCGGGGCGCTTCCATCGAGGACATAGGTAATTCCTTTTTCTTTGGTGGATTTACGGGAAAATTGTTGAAATTCATCGATCAGGGTTTGATGGTGGTCGTCGGCTGTTTCCAAGGTCGATATTCCCGTAATCACGTGATGTTCTATGCGTTCTTTAAGCGTTAAGGTGTCTCCGGTGGAGGTGATTACCCCTAATCCTGCTCTTCCGGAACCTCCTTGTTCATACGTCATGCCGATCGCTCCATTGAACGTGGGATAAGTGTCTCCGTAGGAAGGGTAGAGCAGGTCGAAGATTTCTTTGGAAAAATATAACCACCCTTTTTGGTCAAAGTAGCTTGCGTGATGCTTTCCAATGTGTTTTTGAAAATCGCGTTGCCAAGGGGTTATGACTTCATGGTAGGGTTCCGCAGCCGGAGGAAAGTAATACGGTTCATTCATGCCTTGTTCGTGAAAATCGACATGAAGGTGCGGCATCCATTCGTTGTAGAGTTTAATGCGCTGCTGGGATTCTTGTTGGGTTAACCACGCCCAATCGCGGTTAAGGTCGAAGAAGTAATGATTCAAGCGTCCTCCGGGCCACGGTTCGTCGTGCTCCGCACTGTGTTCGTTCAATTGACCGCTTTGATTATGATATTGCTTGAAATAGTTTACATATCGGTCGCGACCATCGGGATTCAGGCATGGGTCGAGAATGACTAAGTTTTTTTCAAGTAAGCGTTGTTCGGTGGTGAGTAAGCGATAGGCCGTTTCCATCGCTGCTTCGGTTCCGCAACTCTCGTTTCCATGTACATTGTAACTTAACCATGCAATAGCCAGCGTTTCGTCCTGGCTTCCTAGGGCGTGCTTTCGGCGAATTTCCTCCAACGAGTTCATGTTTTGTTCCGAACTTAGGTACACCACAAACAAGGGTCGACCTTCGTTGGTAACCCCATACCGCTCGAGGACTAGTTGGTTGGGATACCTTTTTTGGAGCAATTCAAAATAGGTAAGTACTTCATCATGGCGTGAAAAGTCGTTGCCGGAATGATAATAGGTATTCAACGGCGCAGGAAGGGGCATGAGCTGCGCGGAACAAAAAAAGGTTGTGGAAAATAACATTCCAAACACGCAGGTTTTCATAAGAGGTGCATCGAAGTTAAGAGACGAAATTCCGCTTAAAATTAAAGCAATCCTTTGGTTTTAAGAAATTCGTCCAACGATTCCAGGTCAGTGAATAGTACGTCACGGGCTTTGCTGCCTTGAAATGAACCTATGATTCCCATCGCTTCAAGCTGATCCACGATTCGTCCTGCGCGGTTATAGCCTAATTTTAATTTTCGTTGGAGCAAAGACGCTGAACCCTGTTGATTGGTAACTACGATGCGTGCAGAATCTACAAACATTGGGTCGATTTCATCCATTTCAAAATCCCCCCCGGAATCGCCTCCCTCGGGTACATACTCGGGTAACAAAAACGCACTTGGATAGGCCCGTTGTCCGCCGACAAACTCACATATTTCTTCGACTTCGGGGGTGTCCACAAACCCGCATTGCAAACGAATCATGTCGGATCCCGTCGAGATGAGCATGTCACCTCGTCCGATTAATTGGTCGGCACCGGAACTATCTAAAATGGTGCGCGAGTCAATTTTGGAAAGCACTCGAAAAGCAATTCGAGCCGGGAAGTTGGCCTTGATCATTCCGGTAATGACATTGACGGACGGTCGTTGCGTGGCCACGATGAGGTGGATTCCAATGGCCCGCGCTAACTGAGCGATGCGTGCAATGGGGTGCTCTACCTCTTTCCCTGCGGTCATAATGAGGTCGGCGAATTCGTCGATTAACACAATAATGTAAGGCAAATAACGGTGACCTTTTTCGGGATTTAGGCGGCGGTTGATGAATTTGGCGTTGTATTCTTTGATGGTGCGAACTCCGGCATTTTTGAGCAATTCGTAGCGGTCGTCCATTTCGATGCACAGGGAATTCAAGGTGTTGACCACTTTGGAGGTGTCTACAATGATGGCCTCTTCCTCGTTGGGTAACTTGGCAAGAAAATGCCGCTCAATTTTATTGTAGAGGGTAAGTTCCACCTTTTTCGGGTCCACCAAAACGAACTTAACTTGGGCAGGGTGTTTTCGGTAGAGGAGGGAAACTAAAATGGCGTTCAATCCTACCGATTTCCCTTGACCGGTAGCCCCCGCTACCAAGAGGTGCGGCATCTTGGTGAGGTCGAAGGTATAGGTTTCGTTGGTGATGGTTTTTCCCATAACGATAGGCAGTTCACCGTCGAAATTTTGGAATTTTTCCGAAGCGATGAGCGAGCGCATACTGACCATTTCCGGCTTAGAGTTAGGTACCTCAATGCCGATGGTTCCTTTTCCTGGAATGGGAGCAATGATTCGAATACCTAGGGCAGAAAGGCTTAGGGCAATATCGTCTTCCAGGTTTTTGATTTTGGCAATTCGAACCCCCGGCGCAGGGATAATCTCATAGAGTGTGACGGTAGGACCGACTGTTGCTTTAATTTTGGCAATATCGATTTTGTAATGGGACAATGTCTCCACAATTCGGTCTTTGTTGCTTTCTAATTCTTCTTTGGTTACCGATGCGCCACTGTTTCCGCCATATTCCTTGAGTAACTCGATGGGAGGGAGTTGGTAGGTAGAGAGGTCCTGGGTTGGATCGTACAATTCACTCGTTTCACCGGGAAGTATCGTTTCGTCTTTTTCTATGGCTGAGCTAATGGGTGCCGAGGGCTCAACGAATTCCTCGATTTCGAACTCGGGGTCAGTGGTTTCGATTGGGGTTTCAAGTTCCTCGAAATCGTCTTGCAGGTCGTTATCGAATTCTATAGGGGTGGACACCAGTTCTTCCTGAAGCTCGTTTTCTTTTACGGAATTTACCACGGTCATGGATTCGTAAGGGTTTTCGGAATCTTCAAGGTCTTCTTCTTGAAGGTCGAAGTAGTTTCCTTTGGCGGTTTTGGCTTTAATGGTGGCCCATAATGCGCTATAATTGGGGTTAAAAAGGAGGGTTGTAAGTGCAACGAGCAAGATTAAATCGAAGAGTATGGTAGGAAATTTTCCGATCGTTAAGCAAAGCCATTCGTTGAGAAAAAAACCGAAAGCGCCTCCGGCAAAATTCAAGTAGGTATTGAAAAACCCAAGAAATATGGAACCCCAAAGCATAAAACTCAGCGTAATCAGCGTGGTTTTCCCCAAGGGAAGAAGTTCCCATTGGCTCACCCAACGAAAACCGATTAAAAAGCCGATGAGGCATAGGCCAATTGAAGGAATTCCGAAGGTGTTGTACAAAAGTAAATGGCTGAACCAGGCACCGAATTTCCCGAGCCAATTGTCGGGAGCAGGGATGGAATTGGAGAAAAAATAGGAAAAAAAGGAATGTCCTGTGACGGAATCCTGATCGCCTTTCCAGGTAAGAAAGTAAGAAA
>Ga0214921_10003308_pt1 | contig 24861 bp, 26 predicted proteins | sample LL1505_MetaG_FD_177992 | JGI IMG/M metagenome (GOLD analysis project Ga0214921, IMG submission 177992) | Freshwater microbial communities from Lake Lanier, Atlanta, Georgia, United States - LL-1505 | ecosystem: Environmental > Aquatic > Freshwater > Lake | place: USA: Georgia | collected...
CCACAGCATTTATATCCGAAGCTTCGGATATAAATGCTGTGGCCGATATGTATGCGCTTAATTTACCGCCAGAGATTGATGTGCTGTTGCTTAGTCTTGGTTTGGACGGTCATATTGCCTCACTATTTCCTTTTAGCACAGCGTTACATGAAGTTAATAAATTATTGGTTCCAGTCATAGGCCCAATCTCGCCATATAAACGTATTACAATTACTCCTCCTGTTATTAGTCGGGCTAAAGTAGTTTTTGTTCTTGCTTTGGGAAATGAAAAATTGAATTTGTATCGAAGGGCATTGATTAATCCTGGCGATATTGATTCAATTCCAGCGAGACTCGTATTAAATGAAAATTGGATCTTTGGGGGCCTGAATGTACTCGATGCAGCTTAAAAATAAATTGAAGGCTGGAGATGTTTGTCTTGGCGCTTGGATTACTATTAGCAACCCAATTATTGCTGAGATTTTTGCCAATGCTGGATACGACTGGGTGGTAGTCGATTTGGAGCATTCTTCAATTTCTATAGATCAAGCAGGCAATCTTATTCGTGTAATTGATCTGGCGGGATCTTCCCCATTAGTTCGGTTGACTGCTAATGACAAGGATTTAATAAAAAGGGTGATGGACTCAGGAGCGCACGGAATTGTAGTGCCTAATGTAAAGACTCCAGATGATGCTCAAGAAGCCGTTTTAGCGACGAGATACCAGCCTTATGGTTCTCGTGGAGTTGGTCTTGGAAGAGCGCAAGATTATGGCCCTGGATTTAGAAGATACCTTGATTGGCAGAAAGAGGGGCCTTTAGTTATTGTGATGATTGAAGATAAGTCTGCACTAAATCGACTTGGCGAAATTTTTAATGTACATGGAGTAGATGGTTTTTTAATTGGCCCATATGATTTGTCATGCTCAATGGGAATTCCTGGTGACTTTGAAAATCCTCGATTTCTTGAAGCGATTGACTCAATTGTAAATGCCGGTAGAAAAGCTAAATGTCCCGCTGGATTTCATCTTGTTGAACCAAGTCCTACCGGCCTTAAAGAGCTCATTTCAGAAGGCTACCAATTTATAGCATATGGAGTTGATATCCGCATGCTGGATTTGGCTGCGCGGCTGGGTATCGACATGAGCAAGACGGTAAAACATGTATGAAGGCAATAGGAATAATTCCTGCACGAATGGCTGCCAGTAGATTTCCGGGAAAGCCAATGGCAAGTCTTCACGGTATGCCGATGATCGGCCACTGTTATCATAGGACTAAATTAACCCCAGGTCTATCCACTACTTACGTTGCCACATGCGATCTAGAAATTTATAACTACATAAAAAATATCGGCGGCAATGTGGTTATGACCTCAAAGGAACACAATCGTGCCGCTACACGAACTGCCGAGGCTCTCGAAATTATTGAAAAGCAGACTGGTGAACAAGTAGAAGTAGTAGTAATGGTGCAAGGCGACGAACCATTAATAACTCCCGAAAATATCCAAAGCGTTTTGATGCATTTTTCGGGCCGTGACGTTGAGATAGTTAATTTAATGTCGCGATTTGAGACCCTAGATGCTTTTGTGGATAAGAATAATGTAAAAGTTGTTTTTGATAAGTCTGGCAATGCACTATATTTTTCAAGAGAGCCAATTCCCTCTCCTTGGAAGGGTTTAGAGGGGGATCCACGCTACATGCAGACCGGCATAATAGCATTTCGAAGGGATGCGCTTTTAAAGTTCAATAGCCTGAATGAAACTAGCTTGGAGATTATTGAGTCTATCGACATGAATAGGGTTTTAGAGCATGGTGGCAACATTAGAATGATCCCGATTGAAGGTCCATCAATTGGGGTTGATACACCTGAGGAATTAAAAAAGGCAGAAAGATGTTTATTGGATGATTTAACCATTAGGCGCTATATTAAATTATGAAAGAGCTGGAAATCAGGCCTGATCAATTTTTAAAAAAATATCTTCAATTAATTGAGGCAGATGCAAAGAGATTCTTTTCTACCCCGATAGTAAAAACCATTCCTTGTGTAGCATGCAATTCTGTAAATATCAATCATGCATTTTATAAATTAAACTTTACGTACAGTGTCTGTGATGATTGTAGAACTCTATATCTAAATCCGCGTCCACCCCTATCGGAGTTCGATGCATTTTATCAAGACTCTGAGTCTTCTAAATATTGGGCTGAGATATTCTTTCCTGCCGTAGCAGAGATTCGTCGCCAAAAAATTATTCGCTCTAGGGTTCAAGAGCTTGCATTGATATGTGAAGATAAAAAATTAAATATAGAACGACTTATTGATGTGGGTGCTGGCTTTGGTATTTTTTTGGATGAGTGGCGAATGAGATTCCCGACGTCAGAATTGTTGGCCATCGAACCTTCATGCTCGCTGTCAGAAGCATGTCGATATAAGGGGATAAATGTAGTTCAGAGTATTGTTGAGAGTGTGAGCCACAATTACAACGGTTATGCTGATCTCGTAGTTTGCTTCGAGGTTATGGAGCATGTTCATTCTCCATTAGAATTCTTAAATCACCTAAAGCGCTTGTGTCGCCCGGGGGGTTATATTTTAATAAGCACTCTTTGCATAGATGGGTTTGATTTACAAACGCTCTGGCATAAATCTTCACAGATATCACCTCCTCATCACATTAATTTTCTTTCTAAGGTTGGATTTTTTAACCTATTTACTAATGCTGGTTTGAAGGATATTTCGGTTTCGACCCCCGGTAAACTTGACGTTGATATTGTTAGAAATGCAGCTTTCAAAGATTCTGAGGTTTTACGAAATCAGCCATTTATAGCCCGTTTAATTAATGATGAATCAATATCAGTAGCCTTTCAAGAATTTTTGGCCAATAATTGCTTGAGCTCTCATGCATGGGTTATGGCTCGGGTGCCATAAAAAATTTCCACTCTAAATAGGCGCAACACTTGAAAGCTTTTTTAAAAAAAATAACCCCCAAAACTATTATTAATTGGAGAAGGGCCTATCTAACAAAAATAGGATTGCATCGACATGATGCTGAATTCAGCAATCGTAATTCCAAAGATATTTTCAGTGAAGTATACAAGAGGAGGATGTGGGGTGGTAACACAGATTATTTTTCGGGACATGGATCACACTTGTCTGATCATGTAAAGCCTTATGTTGAAGCAGTATCTCAATTTTTGTCCCGATTTTCAGACCCCCTTATTGTGGTTGATCTTGGATGCGGTGACTTCAATATTGGCCGTCAGATTAAAGACAAAGCTTCAAACTACATTGCATGTGATGTGGTGCCAGATTTAATTGAGAGAAATAAAGAAATTTATGCGGGATCGGGAGTTAATTTTCGTGTACTTGATATTACAGATGATGAATTGCCTCAAGGGGACATTGTCTTAATTCGTCAAGTTTTGCAGCATTTAAGTAACGCTGATATTGCTAAAGTAGTTTCCAAGTTGCATAGATATAAATACTTGGTGCTGACCGAGCACATTCCTGCGTGTAATTTTATTCCAAATGTTGATCATAAAACTGGATCCTATTCAAGGATGGCAAGAGGAATTAATAGCGGGGTTGTATTGACTGCCCCACCATTTAATTTAGCCATCAAGAGTCAAGAGATAATTTGTGAGACATTAGAGCAAGACAGTTTATTAAGAGTGATTGTTTATGAGTTTTAGTTACATATGAATAAGCTTAGAGTTGGAATTGCTGGATATGGAATTGTTGGTAAGCGCCGGCATTTTTTTGCAAACAAAAATCCCGCGTTATCTGTAGTTGCTGTTTGTGATCAAACTTTTGATGGGAATGGTAAATTATCTGACGGTATCAAATATTATGATAACTATAAAGATTTGGTCGCAGAAAATCTGGACGTTCTTTTTGTTTGCTTAACAAACGATATGAACCCCAAGGTGACAATTGCTGGTTTAGAGCGAGGAATGCATGTGTTCTGTGAAAAACCACCGGGAAGATATTTATCTGATGTAGAAGATGTAAGGCGGATTGAGGCGAAGTATCCGCATCTTCGCTTGATGTATGGATTTAATCATCGTTTTCACGACTCAGTTCAGGATGCTCTTGAAATAGTGCGGTCGGGTCAATTGGGTAAAGTAATCAATCTTCGCGGGGTATATGGTAAGTCCAAGATAATTACATTTAATCAGACGGATTGGAGAACAAAAAGAGAGATTTCTGGCGGAGGAGTTTTACTTGACCAAGGTATTCACATGGTTGACCTTATGAGGTTATTTGCGGGAGAGTTTCATGATGTCAGAAGCTTTGTAACTAATTCATATTGGGGTTACGATGTTGAGGATAATGCCTATGCATTAATGCAAACAGCAAACGGTGTGGTGGGAATGTTGCATTCTTCTGCCACACAGTGGCGCCATCGATTCAAATTAGAGATAAATTTAGAGTTGGGTAGTTTAATTTTAGGTGGTCTTTTGACGGGAACGAAAAGCTATGGTTCCGAAAAATTAACCATAATAAGTGTTGACCATGATAATGATAATGGCGATCCCCGCGAGCAAACAACACTTTATAATAGGGACCCATCTTGGGAAAGAGAGATTAATCAATTTGTTGACTGCATCATGCAGGGCATATCAGTAATCAATGGAAGCTCAGGGGACGCTTTTAACACAATGAAACTTGTAACGGATATTTATTGCGCTGATCCTAATTGGCGAAAAAAGTATGATATAAAATCTTTACCAAGGAGTGCAATTTGAACAACCTTGATAAATTTTATACTGAGAATGCTAGTGAATTTTCAAGGCGTTACCTAAATTATTTAAGCGAAATCTTAAAATCTATAGATACGCATGCAATTGCTCGATTTATTGCAATATTGCTGGAAGCCAGAAAAAGTGGAGCAACAATATTTTTTATTGGTAATGGGGGTAGTGCTGCAACAGCAAGCCATTTTGCCAATGATTTAGCTGTAGGAACAAATTCTTATCTTAAACCATTTCGAGCTTTGAGCTTAACTGATAATCAGGCACTCATAACTGCTATTGCAAATGATTTTGGCTACGATGAGATTTTTTCACGTCAATTGAAGATTTTGGGTAGGAAAGATGATGTGCTTGTGGCTATTTCCGCCTCTGGAAATTCGCCCAATTTAATTAAAGCCATTGAGTATGCAGTAAGTATAGGAATAAAAGCGGTTGCCATTACCGCATTTGATGGTGGCGTTATGAAAAGAATTGCAAATGATGGAATCCATGTTTCTACGGGCATCAAAGAATATGGTCCAGCAGAGGATGCACACATGGTGCTTGATCATCTTATAGGCGCTTATTTAATTCGTTTGGTAAAAAATGAATCAATATCAGGCTGAGCTAGAGGTTGCTATTTCTGTCACTACGGCAGCTTTGGGGTGCTTAAGAGGGGTTATGCCGCAAGATCTCGAGGCAAAATTTGAAACTTCTTTACCCAGAGAGCTAAAGGCAAGTACTGATAAAGTTCTTGAAGATATTATTTTAAAAAAATTAATACCAACTGGTTTCAGTATTTTAAGTGAAGAGATTGGTGTTATTGACTCAAGCAATGACGATAAATTACATTGGATTGTAGATCCCTTAGATGGTACTGTTAATTTTGTTCGATCACTTGCATCTTGCTCGGTGTCAATAGCTTTATATAACGGTAATATTCCGATATTTGGTGTGATGGGCGAATTTCCATCGGAAAAGTTAGCATGGGGTGGCAGTGGTATTGGAGCATTTTATGATGGAAAGCCCATCAAAGTTTCCTCAATTTCAGATAGATCTAAGGCCATCATATGTAGCGGTTTTCCATCTAGGTTTCAATTTGAAAAGCAAGGGTTGGAGTGGGTACAAAAGATGCTGGCTCCCTTCTCAAAAGTAAGAATGCTTGGATCGGCCTCCATCTCCTTACTGCAAATTGCAAGAGGCAATGCTGAGGTATATGCAGAAAATGACATTATGATTTGGGATGTTGCTGCCGGTCTTGCAATCTTGGAGGGCGCTGGAGGTGCTTTTACAATCAAAAAAGGGCGAGCTTTAAACGCCTTAAATGTCTACGCTGGTAATGGTTTGATAGTGGAGCATTGATTTTGAATACGATTGATAAAGTAGCAGTTTGCTCTCGTTCATTTTCACGCAACCCAATTTTGCGAGCTGAACTTCTTGCTCGGTATGCAAATGTAACCTTTAATGAGTCTGGTCGACAACTTGAAAAAAGTGAGTTGATAGATTTTTTACGTGGACACTCTAAAGCAATTACTGCACTTGAGAAGATTGATGAAAGTATTTTGTCTAGTCTTCCAGAGTTAATGGTTATTGGCAAGTATGGAGTTGGTTTAGACATGATTGATTTAGCTGCCATGAGGCGTAATGGTAAGCGATTGGGGTGGTCTGGCGGTGTTAACAAGCGTTCAGTGGCTGAGTTAGCCTTGGCCTATTCAATCGTAATGCTTCGCCACGTTATTGAATCAAATCGCAAAGTTCTATCTGGACAGTGGTCGCAACAAGTTGGTACTCAGTTGAGTAAAAAAACAGTGGGCATTATTGGTTGTGGTCACGTTGGCAAAGAGTTTATTCGCTTACTTCAACCTTTCGAGTGCAGAATTTTAGTTAATGACATTGAAATAAATCCTGCATTCAATCAAGCATATAAGGTAACTGTAGTCGAGAAAGAGGAATTGTTAGGTGTCTCAGATATTGTATCTCTGCATGTACCATTAAATGAATCTACCATGAATATGCTATCAGCTAAGCGGCTTAGCTTAATGAAGTCAAACTCAGTTTTGATTAATCTCGCAAGGGGGGGATTGGTTGACGAAGTATTTTTGAAGAAAATGCTACTAGAGAAACAAATTGCTGCTGCTGCCTTTGATGTATTTAATTCTGAGCCACCAGATGATCATGAGCTTATTTCGCTTCCAAATTTTCTGGTAACTCCACATATTGGGGGTAGCTCTGAAGAGGCAATATTAGCCATGGGATATTCCGCGATCAATGGATTGGATGAAAATTTTATCCCGTAGAATCTATTCAATTTATCAATTTCTTTAAAATTTTAATTGAAAATAAGGTCAAAATGATTAATAAAAAAATTCAACAGACCTTGAGAGAAAGAGATTTACAATTTTTTCTTATTGAAAAATATCTTGCCATTAAGGGTAAATTTCAAATTGAAATTTTGAAAAAACTATATGGAAAAAAATTAACGATTTCTAAGCCATACAAAATTTGGGGATCAATTCGATTTTTAATTGATGGGCCTGGAAAAATTAAAATTGGCAAGAACTTTCACGCGGTTTCCGATCGCCGAAGATCCTACACTACATTATTTTCTCCGTGTCAACTAACGGTAGTTGGTAATGGCAAAATCATCATAGACGATAATGTTGGATTAAATGGTGTCTCAATTAGTTCTAAATTATCAGTCACAATTGGCAAGAGGGTGATGATAGGCGCAAACACAATAATCATGGATTATGACGGCCATGTTCCTTGGCCACCAGAGGCTCGCTGGGCTGATGGCGGGATAGTTCGGCCAGTCATAATTGAAAATGATGTTTGGATTGGAATGAATTGCGTTATTCTGAAGGGGGTTCGAATCGGATGCGGTTCAATTATTGGCCCCAATAGCGTCGTTTTAAATGATGTTGAGGCTGGGTGTTTGTATTCTGGAAATCCTGCTGTAAAAATCAAAAAATATGAAACTGCTTACAGCTAAAATTATCCAATGATCTATATCTCGAGTTCTGGCAAAAAAAACAAGTTGTTTTTTTTAGAAAGATCAGGATTATTTTTGTCAACTCTGATTTCTTTAACAATTTTTTTTGCATTTTTGGATTTGATAGTGGCTGATAGCCACCAAGTCTATACCTTTACTTCTTTATCCTTCTTTTTTCTCTCATCGCTTGTAAGTATCCTGCTATCTACTCGAAGAATTTTAGTGGCGCAGCTATCTTCAATAATGATAAATCTATATTTCCTTCATAGAGTGCCCCTGCTATATTTTATGCCTGAGTGGCTTGATTATTCTAGTTACTTGATTAATTCTCATGAATATATAAACGAGGCATCTATTTTTTTCTTTCTGGATTGCCTATTTTTAATGATTGGAATTATGGGGGGTAGAATTTTTTGGGGAACTCTTAATAATAGCCCTCTTAAAGTTTTGCATAGAGGTGGCGAAGAATGCATTTCCTACTTCATTGTGCGTGCTAATTGGGCTGAGTTTCTTAAAACTTCCAATGTAGTTGTTGGCAGTTTTTTACTCTTGCAAATATTTTCATTGGCAGCATATAAGATCGGAATAATAGGGTACGTGTATGAAGATTACTCTCATTCAATTATTCTTGCCTTATCTGAAATAACTAGGTATTACTTGGCTATTGGCATATTTTGCTTATTTTTAGGCTTGCATTCTAATCAAGAAATAATATTACGGCGGACAATTTTTTTAATATTTATTGTTTTACTATCTTATGCGATTATAGCTTCGAGAGCTGTAATTTTATATGCCGCAATATATGCATATATTGCAATTCAATTGATTGGCCTAGAGAGGCAGCAAAAGTACGCTGCTTTGTTTATCAAGCTTATTTTTTTGGCAGTAATCTTATATCCATTAATTACTTACTCAAGATATATATTTTTAGATCAAGAGGCCCCCTCTTTTTTTACATATTTCTTGCAGTTCAATTTTATTGAAGAGATTTCTCATCGACTCGGTGCGTCGGTTGAAAGCTACTTGTTATGGTATAAGTACATGTCAATCAATCCACACGAACAGATTCTCTCCTTTAAAAATTTAATTATTCAGTGTATTAATGGCCTTGTCCCTGGATCAATATTTTCTGAAGAGGGCCTAGTTAATATCTCCAAACTTCAGGTTGGAATTGGTCGTTCCGAAGTGCCATATTATGTTAGTGATCAATTTTTAAATGAGATTGGTGGTCACGGGGAAAATCCTGGCGTTTACGGACAGGCATACATTCTTTTAAAAAGTCTTGCCCCAGCGGCATTTTTTGTATCTGGATTTTTGGCTGCTTTGCTAGAAGGCTCTAATATTAATACTTTTTGGAAATTTTACTGGATTCCATATTTACTGACCGCTCCTTGGCTTATTCCAACTCCAGCGACTTTGCAGCCGTTAGTAATTTGGTTTTTTATTATCGTTTACATAAATTTAAAGAAATTATTCTTTGTAAGGCAGAGCAAAAAATTTAATAGCAATTTCAAGCCTTTAGATTCCCGTATGGAATAAATTTGAGTCACAGAAATCTTCTTATTTGGGATGCTGAAGGCAATCCGAAATGCAATCAAAATTTAGATCGCTTTACAATCTTTTGGTCTAGCCCTTCGCCAGATGGCTATTACAATTCAATATCAATTCCAGAGTTAGTAGAGAGTAATGCCGATGAATTGCGCATGAGATACGTATCATGGATTCATGAGGTTGGTGCGACAATAATTCAGAATAAAAAGGTAATAGACCATTTTTCTCTGGGCTCCGGATTGAATATTTGGTCGACGTCTCTTTTGGTTGAAAAGTGTAACTTCACCAAATCAACTTACATTACAGACCTCATCAAGTTGATGGCACTTATAGACTGGATTCTAAATAGAAAAATTAATTCCATAAGAGTTATGTCCAGCAATAAAAGTTTAGTAAAAGTACTTAAGAACTGGTGCTTGGAAAATAATATAAATATTGAGTGGCTAAAACCAGGCCCCAAATTTTTGTCACCAAAAAGCAAAAAGATTCCTATTTCAAAATTTGTACCGCATCCAATCAAAGCTCTTCTATGGTTTGGTAAGTATATTGCTCTGCGTTGGGGACTCAGTGGAGTGGGAGTAAGAAACTGGGAAACTAGCGGCAGCGAAATTACTTTTATATCCTATTTATTCAATATTAATAAAAGCTCCATTGTAAGTGGAGAGTTTGAAAGCTCTTACTGGGGTCCATTGCCTGAGATTATGGCTGATAAAAATTTGAAATCAAATTGGCTTCATTTATATATTGAAGATAGTTTAATGTCATCGGCAAGGGTTGCATCAAAATATATCGAAAAAATTAATTCAAAAAATAAAGATAAGCAAATACATGTAACAGTTGATTCATTTCTATCCTTGCGCGTAGTTGCTAAAACTCTTTTAGATTGGTTGAATTTATTGCGTAGGGGTATAGGATTGAAGATTGCTAATCAAATTCCTAGGTTGGGTAGCGTAGATGTCTACCCTTTTTTTCAGGAAGATTGGAAGCGCTCCTTTTTTGGTGCAGATTCAATAAATAATGTTTTAAATTTCCATTTATTTCATGAGGCATTCAGCCGCATTAAGCATCAAAAATTAGCTTTTTATTTGCTTGAAAATCAAGGCTGGGAGAGGGTGTTACTGAATGCTTGGAGGTCGTTGGGGCATGGTGAAATTAATGGTTATGCGCATGCAACGATACGTTTTTGGGATCTAAGATACTTTAACGATTTGGGTGGCGATGGAGCTGAAAATATTATTCCCGCACCCGATAAGCTGGCGGTAAATGGTCCCGAGGCAAAGAGAATTTGTCTTGAATACGGTTTTCCGGAGTCTAAGTTGCTAGAAGTGGAGGCGCTACGATACCTCTACATAAACCGCGCGTTTCGCAGGAGAAAGGAGTTCAAGGCCGCTCAAGCTGATAGTTTTTTATTCGCTAGCTCTCAAAAAAAAATCAGAGTACTTGTTTTGACTGACTATACAGAGTCCCAAACGCGACTACAGATGGGGTTTCTAAATAGAATAGCACCTCAATTATCTTCAAATTTATCAATTATAGTAAAGCCTCATCCAGGTTATCTTATATCTCTGATTGAATATCCGCGGTTGAAATTTACCTTGGCTGATGCCCCATTATCTGAATTATTGATTACGGCAGATGTAGTTTATGCTAGCTCAATGACTTCGGCCGCTGTTGATGCGTATTGTATGAATATCCCGGTAATTGTGGTGCTTGATCAAGCCACGCTTAATCTTAGTCCGCTACGTAATTTTCAAGATGTTAAATTTGTAAGATCTTCACAAGAGTTATTAAGTGCGTTACATTTAGTGTTCGATACACCAAAATCATATCGGATGCAGAATGCGATATTTAATTTGGATGATAACTTGCAAAAGTGGAGTGAGATTTTCTTTAAAATTTAAATTGAAGGATAAAATCCGATGGATGATGTTGTGAATTTATTGGCTGACAAAGACTTGAGCACTGTATATTCATCTGAATATTGGAATAGCATAGAAGATGAGAAGAAAAAGCATTGGTGGATCGATGATAATGGTGAGTTATTAATTGATTTTTTGAATAAATCAGGCTTATTGGATGAATATAAATCAGCCGAGAGTTATATTAAACAATCTAAATCATCATGCCTTATAAGTGTTGCTGACTTAGCTGCTGGAACAGGCTGGACATCTGCGTTTATCTCAAGACTTCCAGAGGTAGGGGTGATTCATGCTATAGAGATTAGTCGCCATAGACTTGGGGAGTTATTTGAAAAGACTGTTAAGGTTCTCCAGGGCGATCCAAATAAAATAAAGCGCTATTTAGGTTCTTTTTATGACACCAAGCTTGGTGATGCAACAATAGATGTTGTTATTCTCAGCCAAGCATTTCATCATTCTGATGAACCTCATTTATTGCTAGCTGAAGTTTCTAGGATTTTAAAGAATGGAGGCAAGGCTCTTTTAATTGGAGAGCATTTCATTGGTTGGAAAACTTTTCTCAAAAGGTGTGTGTCTGTTTTAGTGAGGGAAAGAAGATTCACAATAAGTTTTTTTGATCTTTTTCCGCCTGATTCTGCTTCAGAAGGGGGGGATCATTATTATAGGGTTTCTGATTACTTTTTAATGGCTAAAAAATTTGGTTTTAATATTTCCATGCAAAAATTAAAGTCTAAAAATGTTATGTATATATTAACAAAAAAATGAGATTCAATAAATTTATTTCAATATGAAGAAGATTTTTCTAAATTCACAACTAATGTTTTTTTCTTAATAATTTTGATTTCTACTCGGAAATGATCTGATGTACCCCTGGAAATAATTTTGGCTGTTATATATCCGCACCTAGTGAGTGTAATAGTCCCTACATACAATCGTGCTGCATCGCTTGGTAGGTGTCTGAACTCCTTGACCATGCAAACTTACAAAAGTTTTGAAGTGCTAGTTTGCGATGATGGTTCAATCGATGAAACTCAAGATGTTGTTTGTGAGTTTTACGAAAAGCTCAATATTAAGTATTTCAAAAATGAAAATTCTGGTGGGCCTGCCAGGCCAAGAAATATTGGAATAATAAATTCCACAGGAAAATATTTAGCTTTTCTTGATTCTGATGATTGGTGGGCTCAAGATAAACTTGAAAAGTCTGTCATAGCAATGGAAGGAGGGGCAGACCTTATCTATCATGATCTATATATTGCTCCGATTAGGCGGTTGAGTATCAAACTCAACAACAAGTGTAAAACAAGAGTTCTTAAGGCTCCTGTATTTGAAGATCTCTTGTTGCATGGTAATGCTGTTAATACCTCTAGCGTTTTAGTTAGACGTGATCTAATGGTTAAGATTGGTGGATTTTCGGAGGATCAGGAGTTAATAGCTGCAGAGGACTTTGACGCATGGTTGAGGTTGTCAAGGGTAACCGATAAATTTCAGAGAATGTCTGAGTGTCTTGGGTATTATGAGGTCGGCGGAAATAGTCTTTCAAGCATTAGACGTAGGATTGTTTACTTGAACTATTTAAAAAAATTATACAGCAGTGATTTATATTTGCTAACAAAGCAAATACCCATTTGGATTGATTTTGCATTGGGTATCGCCTATTTTCGAAATCGAAACTACTTAAGTTCAGCCAGAGTATTTTTAAGTCCTAAATTATGGTTTCTTTTACCAAGATATTTATTTATAATAACTAGAAATATTTTTTAAATTTCAAAAAACACAAAATTTATTAAAAATAATATATCAGGATGTGTTTTAATAAAATTGACCAAATTCAATATAGCTAAAAAATTAACAGTTGGAATTGATGCCTCCAGAAACCGCTCTGGGGGTGCAAAAGCTCATTTGCTTGGAATACTAACGCAATGCAATCCAGAGAGGTATGGTATAGATGAGATACATGTATGGGCATACAAATCACTTTTAGATCAGCTGCCTGATTATTCTTGGCTAGTTAAGCATAACCCCCCCGCTTTAGAGCTATCCCTATTTAGCCAATTATGGTGGCAAGCATTTTCATTGGCACGGGAGGCGAGGTCAGTGAATTGCGATATTTTATTTGCAACGGACGCAAGTACTTTGTCCTTTTTTAGTCCCTTGATTGTTCTGAGTCAAGATATGCTTTCGTATGAGCCTGGAGCAATGAGATTTTTTGGATTTGGTTTTGATCGTTTAAGGCTTGTGACTATTTTGTTAATTCAAAATCTTGCATTTAAAAGATCAAAAGGAGTTATTTTCCTAACCCGCTACGCGGGAAATGTGATACAAAAATCTTGCGGCACGCTTCCCCGTGTAGCCTATATTCCTCATGGAGTTGGCGAAGAATTTAAAAATACGCAACCACTTTTTGAGTGGCCAAAGAAAGGTGAGCGATCTATTAATTGTGTATATGTTTCAAATGCGGAGATGTATAAACATCAATGGCTGGTAGTAAGTGCAATAGAATTTTTGCGAAAGTCTGGATACGATATCTACCTTACTCTTATTGGCGGAGGGACGGGATTGGCGCAGATTAAGATAGAGAGGCAAATTTCAATATCCGACCCCGCAGGAGATTTTGTCCGGCAACTAGATTTTCTTCCGCATCAGGAACTTCCATTTCAGCTTACACAAGCAGATATCTTTGTATTTGCTTCGAGTTGCGAAAATATGCCTGTTACGCTAATTGAAGGAATGGCTGTTGGGCTGCCTATTGCCTCTTCTGATCGCGGTCCAATGCCAGAAGTGCTTGAAGATGGAGGGCTGTATTTCAACCCAGAGGATCCAGGTTCAATAGCAAGCGCGATTGAAAAGATTATTTGTGACCCCATTCTACGTTCTTGTATATCAAAGAGGGCGCTGGATCTTTCAAAACAATACTCTTGGTCACGATGTTCAGATGAAACTTTTAAATTTATTTCTGAAACATATTGGACGAATTTGCGATGAAGAGATTAGACAGAAGCAGCATTTTGTTGGCAAAGAAATTATTTTATACGCCTAGTATAAAAAAGCTAAGCTGCGAGCACCTTTTATTAGTATAGGCCAAAATTTTTATAACAAAAGACTCAATATATAGCAAAGCATTGAATATTACCTCTATCATTGGGTGTTTAGATTCTTTTAATTTTGAAATGGATGGGATATGACAAGAGGGTATCAAGAGTGCATCCAGTGTGTAATGGATACCACTGATCCAGACATTGTTTTCGATGAGAGAGGTTTTTGTCATTACTGTGTTGACTTTGAAAATAGTATTCAGCCACACTGGCACAATGATGAACGTGGAGCGCGAGAACTTTCGGTCTTAGCCGATAAAATCAGACATGCTGGCCGTGGAAAAGATTTTGACTGCATTATTGGTTTGAGTGGGGGGCTAGATAGTTCCTTTACGGCATATATCGCTAAAGAAATAATGGGTCTAAGACCTTTATTGTTCCATGTTGATGCTGGATGGAATACCGATCAAGCTGTTGCTAATATCGAAAAGCTCGTTGATGGGTTGGGCGTAGAGCTTTATACAGAGGTAATAAATTGGGAGGATGTAAAAAACTTTCAACTTGCATTTTTACGCTCTCAAATTGTTGATCAGGATCTAGTGCAAGATGCCGCTTTTTTTTCTGCACTGTATAAATTTGCACGAAAACATAGGGTTAAATATATATTGACGGGGTCGAATTACTCGACCGAATGTTGCAGAGAGCCAGAGCAATGGGGGGGCTATCCTGGCCTTGATAAGAGATTGTTCAAAGATATTTACCAAAAATTTGGAACGAATCCAATAAAAAATTTTCCCTTGCTAGATATTTTGGTATACAAAGGGCTTTATCAGGGGTTTTTAGGTATGCGAGTTATCAAGCCTCTCAATCTAGTTTCATATATAAAAAAGGACGCAGAAGACGAGCTTGAGCGTAGGTTTGGTTGGAAAAGGTTTCAGCACAAACACCACGAATCAAGGTTTACTCGTTTTTATGAAGATTATTGGATGCCACGAAAGTTTGGTTTTGACCGAAGACGCGCACATTTTTCAAGCTTGATCCTTACGGGGCAAATGAAAAGGGGAGACGCGCTCATACGGCTTGCTAAGCCCGAAATGGATGATCATTTCATGCTTCAAGAGTTTGAGTATGTTGCAAATAAATTGGGCCTGTCGATTGAGCAGCTTAACGAGATTTTTTTTGGCGAGAATAAAACTTATCGAGATTACAGAAATAAACGTTGGATAATCAGTCTCGGTGCGAAGTTGCTGCGTGCACTTGGATTTGAGAGAAGAATGTATAAATGATCCATATTCTTGACTATGGTTTAGGTAACATTCAGGCATTTAAGACTATGTTTAAACGTCTGGGTGTTGAATCAAAGCGAGCTAGTTCTGCAGAGGATTTAGTAGGTGCAGAGAAGCTGATTCTTCCTGGGGTTGGAGCATTTGATCATGCCATGGAATTGTTAGACTTGTCAGGAATGCGTTGCGCTCTAGAGGACTTGGTGATCTTAAAAAAAATTCCAATACTGGGGGTTTGTGTTGGAATGCAGATGCTTGCTAAGGGAAGTGATGAAGGTAATCGAGATGGTCTGGGTTGGATTGATGGCCATGTACGTAATTTTTCTGGAAACGTTTATACATCTAACTTACCATTACCTCACATGGGCTGGAATGATGTTCAGCCTATTATGGACTCAGCTTTATTTAGAGGTCTTGAAAATGGCGCTAGATTCTATTTTTTACATTCCTACTACTTTGAGTGTGCAGATACTAAGTGCTCATCTGCTCGCACAGAATATGGCTTTCAATTTGACTGTTCTGTGCAAAATGGCAATATCTTTGGTGTTCAGTTTCATCCAGAAAAAAGCCATCACTGGGGAGCTACATTATTAAAAAATTTTGCGGAGCTTTGAAATGTTGCGTCCTAGAATTATTCCTTGTTTGTTGGTTCATCAAGGTGGCCTAGTAAAGACTGTAAACTTCTCAAGTCCGAAATACGTTGGAGATCCCATTAATGCAGTTAAAATTTTTAACGAAAAAGAGGCTGATGAGCTGATTGTTTTGGACATTGACGCCACAGCTAATGGTATTGAGCCAAACTACAGCATGATTGCTCGCCTTGCTGATGAGTGTAGGATGCCGCTGTGCTACGGCGGTGGAATCAAAACGCTTGAGCAAGCCAAGAAGATAGTTAACCTAGGGGTAGAAAAAGTAGCGCTGAGTTCAGCCGCCCTTGAGGACCCTAGGATTGTATCTCGCATTACGGATGCTCTTGGTCTTCAGAGTGTAGTAGTGGTTTTGGACATTAGAAAAAAGCGTGGACTATTTTCTGGGGGTTATGAGTTATGTACGATCAATGCCACACAGGCTTACAAATACGATCCGTTTGAATTTGCTCTCAGCATGCAAGAGCTTGGAGTTGGTGAGATTGTAATAAATTCAATAGATAATGATGGGCATATGAATGGTTATGATCTTGATTTAGCAAAAAAATTCAGAATGTCATTAAAGATTCCATTAACATTTTTAGGCGGATGTGGTTCGCACTCCGACATAGAGTCGTTATTGGTAAAGTGTGGTGTTGTTGGCGCCGCTGCAGGAAGTCTTTTTGTATTCAAAGGGTCATATCGAGCCGTGCTAATTAATTACCCTACTCGTGAGCAAAAAGATCATATTTGCTCTACTGGACTCTTGGGATACAGTGCACACTTTAAATAAGTATAAATTGGCTATTTATTGATTGATAAGTGAAAAATGAAGAAAACAAAAGTGTTTGTACTCGGGGCATCAGGGATGCTTGGCAACGCTGTTTTTCGCCTTTTTTCGAATAGTGATGGGTTTGCTGCTACCGGAATAATTCGGTCAAGTCGCTCCCTTGAATTGTTGCCACCCAGCCTTCGCAAAAGCGTTATCTCAAACGTTGATCTCGAAAGTGCGGATAATTTATTAAGATTATTCGAAAAACATCAACCGAATGTAATTATTAATTGTGTAGGTCTGATCAAGCAGCACGCTGATGCTAATGACCCGCTGGTTGTTTTGCCTATAAATTCACTCTTGCCTCATCGTCTAGCTATGTTGAGTTCTGTAACCAACGCTCGTTTAGTTCATATAAGTACAGACTGTGTATTTTCTGGTGCAAAAGGAATGTATTTAGAGTCTGATTTTTCAGATGCGAGGGATTTATATGGAAGAAGCAAATTCCTGGGTGAGGTTGATTATCCAAACGCCATAACACTTAGGACATCAATCATCGGTCATGAGCTCGACGGTACCCAAAGTTTAGTTAACTGGTTTCTATCGCAGAAGGACTCTATAAAGGGATTCACGAGGGCAATTTTTTCGGGCTTACCTACTGTTGAAATTGCTCGAGTCATTCGTGATTATGTAATACCAAATGCCCATCTATCTGGACTATACCATGTGTCAGCAGATCCCATAAGCAAATATGATCTGTTGAAAATTATCGCTGATGTATATAAGAAAACAATTAGTATAGAGCCAGATGAGAGCTTTATTATCGATCGCTCACTTGACTCTAGCCGATTTCGCAAGGCTACTGGATTTAAACCAAGACCCTGGTTAGATTTGGTAAATTCTATGCGCGATTTCGGTTAGAAGAATCTTTTGATAGGTGAATCATGTTCAAAAACCATATTTTGTTGATTACCGGAGGCACTGGTTCCTTTGGTAATGCAGTCCTTCAACGTTTCTTGAATTCTGATATTTCTGAGATTCGGATTTTTAGTCGAGATGAGAAAAAGCAAGAGGATATGCGTAATGCATTAAAGAATGACAAAGTGAAATTTTATATAGGCGATGTGCGAAATTTCGATTCAATTGACGATGCGATGCGAGGTGTGGATTACGTCTTTCATGCAGCCGCACTAAAGCAGGTGCCATCCTGTGAGTTTTACCCAATGGAGGCTATACAAACCAATGTGCTTGGTGCTGAAAATGTGATGCGAGCAGCCATGCGAAATGAAGTTAAAAAGTGCATTGTTTTGAGTACGGATAAGGCAGTTTATCCTATCAATGCCATGGGTATTTCAAAAGCAATGATGGAAAAAGTAATGGCAGCAAAGGCGAGAATTTGTCATCCCATGAAGACAATATTATGTGCAACTCGCTATGGAAATGTTATGGCTTCAAGGGGTTCAGTTATTCCACTATTTTTGGATCAAATTCTCTCAAATAAGCCAATAACAATTACGGATCCAAATATGACTCGTTTTTTAATGTCCTTGGATGAGTCGGTCGATTTGGTGATGTATGCGTTTGAGAACGCAAATACTGGAGATATTTTTGTTCAAAAGGCTCCCGCTTCAACTATACAGACCTTAGCTCAGGCTATGAAGGAGCTGCTAAATAAGGATATTGAAATAAAAATTATTGGAACTAGGCATGGTGAGAAATTATTTGAATCTTTAGTCTCGAGAGAGGAAATGGCTCGCGCTGAAGATCTTGGAGGATATTTCCGCATTCCATCCGATTCTAGAGACCTAAACTATGGCAAATACTTTGTAGAGGGGGAGCTTGAAGTTTCCCTGTACGAAGATTACACCTCACACAATACGCATAGACTCGATGTTGAGGGCGTAAAAAATACTCTTTTACAGTTAGATATTATTCGCGAGGCTCTGGATGCAAAAGCTTAGAGTAGTGACCGTTGTTGGTACTAGGCCAGAAATTATCCGGCTATCAAGGGTTATGGCCCAGCTAGATCTGTATTGTGACCATAAAATAATCCATACCGGACAAAACTATGACTATGAGCTAAATGAAGTATTTTTTAATGAGCTAGGAATCAGAAGACCAGATTTATTTTTGGGTGCTGCCGGCGTAACTGCTGCAGAAACCATTGGTCAAATCATCATAGCTGTTGATGAAGCGTTCGAAAAGTATCGCCCAGAAGCTTTATTGATATTGGGCGATACAAATAGTTGTTTGGCGGCAATATCCGCTAAAAGAAGAAAAATCCCCATATTTCATATGGAAGCCGGAAATCGATGTTTTGACTTGCGAGTGCCTGAAGAGATTAATAGAAAGATTATTGATCATATTTCTGATATCAATTTGACATATAGCGACATAGCTAGGGAGTATTTACTCAGGGAAGGATTGCCTCCGGATCAAATAATCAAGACTGGAAGTCCAATGAAAGAAGTTTTAGAATTTTATAAAAGCGGAATTGATGACTCTGAAATTCTTTCAAAACTTGGCTTGGCTAGCAAAGACTATTTTATTGTAAGTTGCCACAGAGAAGAGAACGTGGACTCAGAAGTAAATCTAAGCAATCTAATTAATACATTAAATTTGCTTGCTGAACATTTTGGTAAAAAAATTATTTTTTCAACACATCCGCGGACGCGTAAAAAATTAGAGACCTTGTCACTAAAAACTAACTCGCTAATTCAGTTTTGTAAGCCTTTTGGTTTTTTTGATTACGTAAAGTTGCAATGTGAAGCTATATGTACACTTTCAGATAGCGGGACAATTACAGAGGAATCTTCTATCCTAAATTTTCCCGCGCTCAATTTGCGTGAAGTTCATGAGCGACCAGAGGGCTTTGAAGAGGGATCCGTAATGATGGTTGGAAATAGTTTTGACCGAATTGTTCAAGGTTTAGAGATTCTGCAGTCACAGGTCGACGGTGAAAAGAGGAGTATTAACATAGTTAATAATTATGATGTTTCAAATGTATCTAAAAAAGTATTGCGAATAATTCAAAGCTATACAGATTTTGTTGATACTAAAGTTTGGAAAAAGACTAAATTGATTCATTAAGGAATTCTTTATGCAGTTTTCTCAAAAGCAACTAAAAGAAATTGCATTACTCAGTGCTGGAAAAATTCAAAATGCTAGGCTTGGAATCGAGTATTTTGAGGAGCCATATAAGCATTTGGTTATTGATAATTTTTTTGACTCTAAATTGGCGGAGATATGCTTACATTCCTTTCCCGATCTTTCGGATCCAGGATGGGAGCATGCAAATGACGCAGATATTGAAATCAAATATCGCACAACATGGAAATCTGAATTCGATATTCCAGATGGAATCGTAGATGCTGTTCGCATTATGAATTCCTCATATTTTTTACGAGCTATGGGGGGTAGATTTGAAATTCCAAAAATTATGTCAGATCCATACTTTACTGGCGGTGGCTTGAATGCCACGAAGCCGGGTGGCTTATTGGATGTCCACGTAGATGGAAATTATCATGATGCTTCTGGGTTAAATCGTCGTTTGAATGCCTTGTTTTATTTAAATCCTAATTGGAAACCCGGGTGGGGTGGTGAATTTGGAATTTATGATGAAAATGGTGATGTATGCCTAAAGCAGGTAGCCCCGATATTTAATCGCCTTGTAATTTTTGATACGCACGATAAGTCGTTTCATGGCTTACCAGCACCATTAAATTTTCCTGATGGAGAGATAAGGAAGTCGATTCTTTTGTATTACTACACAAAGGCCCCAAGACCAGGTGCCCAAATTACCGTAAATGAGCCGCATAGCGCTTTATGGAAAAAACGTGGATTAAATGACAAAAAAGGAAATAAGACTCGCAACTTTGAGTAGTGGTGAAATTGTCTTTGATGAGATAACTTTGTGAAGTTACTAATTATTGCAGATGCATTCCCTCCGATGCGAACATCCGCAGCAGTACACATGAGTGAATTGGCAATTGAATTAATTGCTCAAGGTCACTATGTAGTAGTGGTTGTGCCACAGACTTCTTTTGTACCATCCATTGCAATCAGTGATTACTATGGTGTTAAATTGGTCTCGATATCTACTCCGAAAACCAAAGATGTCAGCTATCTCAGGAGAGTTATAGCAGAGTTCCTATTACCTTATGTTATGTACTATCGCTTAAGATCGTGTTCAATTTTTAACGAGAATTTTGATGGAATCATTTGGTATTCTCCTACCATTTTTTTTGGCCCATTAATTTCGCGTTTAAAGTCTAGATATCAATGCCGTACCTATTTGGTGTTGAGGGATATGTTTCCTGATTGGGCAGTAGATTTAGGTTTAATGAGGAGGGGTTTACCTTACTATATTCTGAAAATTGTCGAATACTATCAATATAAACTTGCAGATGTGATTGGTATACAAGCTCCAGGAAATTTTAAATACTTTGATAGAGGTTTATTAGGAAAATTTAAGTCAAAAGTCAAATTACTTTGGACATGGGTTACGCCAGCTGGCTTACTTAAGAAATGCTCAATTGATCTTAGCAAAACTAAATTAGCGGGTAGGATTAATTTTGTATATGCTGGCAATATAGGAGTGGCACAGGATTTCGATCTCATAATGTCTTTTATCAATCTTTGCAAGGAAAGGTCGGATATTGGCTTCGTGTTCGTTGGAAGGGGCAGTGAGGTGGGGCGCTTGAAGTCTGTTGCAGCTCAGAATGGCTCGAGAAACATTCTTTTTTTTGATGAAATTGAATCAACAGAAATCCCAGCATTGTATGCACAATGTAGCATTGGTTTAGTTGCATTAGATCCCCGCCATATGTCAAATAATATACCGGGAAAGTTTTTATCCTACATGGATTCTGGACTTCCTGTGCTCGCTAGGTTAAATCCCGGTAATGACTTAATTCAAATGATTAATGACAATGAAGTTGGTGCGAGCTATCAGGGATATGATCCTGACGAATTTAAGGAGATAGCTTATCGATTGATTGAGATTGTTCAGAATAACCAAAGCATGTCTAGCCGATGCAGAAATTTAGCGCGTGCTTTATTTTCGACAGAAAATGCAGCAAAACAAATTGTAAACTCTTTAATGTATGGAAATTAAATTTTTCACCAATTCTTTTTTGGAAGAGTTAATTTTTGATAGCCTTTCATTTGAAAGGCAAAGAAAAAATTTTAATATTCACACCAGTTATGATGATTTATGTCAATGTTTGTTTAATGCAATAGGGATTGATAGTTATATACCCCCTCATCGACATTCTTTGGATCCTAAGCAAGAATGCTTAATAGCGATTAGTGGATGATTTGCATTGATTATTTTTAATAACAACGGAGAAGTTTCAAAGGTCAACAAATTTGGCTCTGATCTTTATCGTATGTTAGATGTTAATTGTGGTGCGGGCGTAGAAATTCCCTCGAATGTTTGGCATACGGTTATTGCATTAAGTAGGTCCGCAATATTGTTGGAGATAAAAAAGGCCATTTGCCCCCTTATTGGCAAAGGAAATCGCCCCATGGGCACCAAATGAGGGAGATCCAAACGCATTGGATTATCTAAGGTTGCTTAGGGCTCGTGTAAGTACTGACTAGTTTAGGACATTGCTTAGTCTTTACTATTTTTTGAGTTAAGGTAGGATTGAATTGTCTATAAACACCCAATATTGCTCGATAATCGCCATGCTCCAGATATCTCATGACCGTATCAGTTTTTGACAATCTCCCGCATTTCATAATTGGCATATTAGCCATAGAATTAAGTAAATATTGTTCATAGCCTACTCGCATTGAGTGACCACTGATCTCTTTAATTTTCGATTTATTTACACCTGCTTTTCTAGCGACTGTTTTAAAAATTCTGTTGATTTAACCTACGCTTATATTAAAAATCAAATCTAGAGATTGATCGGCTCTTTCAGATAAGTTTGGCCACATATCCATCTAAAGTATATTTATGTTTAGTTTTTGCTTCAGAAGTGCTTTGGGATTGGGTCTGATCTCACCTGGATGCGGGACTATTAGCTTATTTGAGTTGGGTGTAGCGGATGAGGCGGGTGAGGTGGTTGAGGCCATGGGGATGGTTAATTCAGGTACACTAATTCCAAACGCTAAACGGGCACACTGCTGCAGCGTTTTATGCCGCAGCATTCGCCGTGGCATCTGCATCCACATCGTATGATCGGTTTTGAGTTCGGCAAAATACTCGCGCACGGTAAGGGGTTGAGTAAGGTCGGAACAGTAGATCGTGCACTCCATCCAAATGGGGATACCGTTTTCCAATTCAGCAGCTTGATTAAAGGTGATCCCGTGAAAAGTGGGTTCTTGATGAATGAGCGCTATCCACCCATCAATGGGGATATAAACCTCCCAACGATTCTCATCATTCAATTCCCAGGCGATGTGACCCAAAAGGGGATTGAGTTTGAAGCGCTTGGCAGTTTGTAAGATTTTTTTGAGTAACTCCACGGGGGCTAAAGTCTCTTTGGCCCAATCGTTTAGTTCAGAAAAATCAATAACCAGAATCTGAGCGACCTCTTTCATAAGGTCATCAATCATCATTTGTTCGCCAGTGTGTTTGCTTGGGCTGATGGATGCTGTTGTTTTGATGTTTTGGGTTTTACCAATACTTTTGCTTTGATCATCTTCTAAGAGATCCTCAGGCATATCAAGAATCGATCCTTTTTTCATGGAGCCACTCCTTCCAAGGTCTTTTCTCCAAGGATAAGCTCATGTGGCATCATTTCTTCAGGCAAATCCTTCACCACAAAGCGTCGACTATTGATGACTTGGCTTTGATAAGTCTTAATGAGTTCAGGGTGATCCAGACTCAAGCGCTTGGTATCAATCCGATAGGAAGGTTTTGGGGCTTTCCATGTAATTACCGGCTTACCCAGGTAAGTAAGCACTTCGGCATCTGCCATTCTTTCCATGAGGGCTTGCTTAATTACCTGGATTTCTTCCTCCCCCACTTGGGCTTGAGACTCTAAAACTTTGAGTTGTCGAATCAGATTTAATGTCTCGGGATTGGCTTCCAGTGTTTTGCTCAAAGACGCCTTCTGAAAGAGCGCTTGGCAATCCTCAATCGACTGTGGCTTTGGAGGAATATCCTTTTGTACATGCTCGGCCCAAAAGAAAGCGGCTTTCTCAAACATCAAGGATTCAAGTTTCAATTCTCGGGTAATCGTATAAATCCGCAGATCCGATCCGCCCAAGAGAACAGCAACATCAATCTCTGATAGATTGGTAATGCCTAAGTACCATAAGCACTGACAGAGGTAGGGCAGAGGAATCACATCGGTTCCAGGTTCACCCCAATCACTTTGACTGTAGTAATTCGCAGTCTTGCATTCCAAGAGCTTTTTTGCATTCAATGCTTCATCCGCCCCAAAGAGTGGTAAATCTTTGTTCTCCAACACAAAGCGATCAATATGTCCCACGCAAAAGGAATATTTAGGATGAACTAGACCCTGAGCATGTTCAACCAGATGTTCTCCTGTTAGCAGAGCGTATTCATCGGCAATAAACGATTCGGCAAATGAACCAAAGCGCAGGGCAAAACTATCCTTGTGATCCACGCGCTTGCCTATTTTCTCCAACCACACATCCATCGCCGAGCGGTACTTTGAGACTCCCAGAATCGCCCCAATATCGCTACCACCTAGGAAAGCAGCACGATTGCGTGTAAAATCTTGATTATTAAGCATTTTTTATCTCCATAATAAATTCAATGAACCTATAAATAAATTCATTGATCCTATTTTAGGGTAAATTGATTTTGATTACAAGTAATCAAATTAGGGCCGCTAGGGCTTTAACAGAGATGACCGTCCGGGATTTAGCTGAACGCTCTCAGATAGCTTTTTCTACACTGGTTCGATTGGAATCTGCGGGCAATGAAATACCTGCTGGCAATATCAAAACGATTGATACCGTTAAAAAAGTTTTTGAAGAAGCCGGGATTGAATTTATTG
>Ga0214921_10003309_pt1 | contig 24857 bp, 21 predicted proteins | sample LL1505_MetaG_FD_177992 | JGI IMG/M metagenome (GOLD analysis project Ga0214921, IMG submission 177992) | Freshwater microbial communities from Lake Lanier, Atlanta, Georgia, United States - LL-1505 | ecosystem: Environmental > Aquatic > Freshwater > Lake | place: USA: Georgia | collected...
CGAAAATTATAAAGATCGAGAATTAAAAAGATCGAGAATTATAAAGATCGAGAATTATAAAGATCGAGAATTAAAAAGATCGAGAATTATAAAGATCGAGAATTATAAAGATCGAGAATTATAAAGATCGAGAATTATAAAAGAACGAGAATTATAAAGATCGAGAATTATAAAAGAAATTAAAACATTTTTAAAATAAAAAAATTTTTAAAATTTTTAAATTTATAATTTTAAAAATAAATTTCAACACACACAATAATTGTGTTGAAAAAAATTTAACTTGTAATTCAGGTTCTTAAAAAACAACAAAAACACAGGTTGATTTTGTGGTTAAGAAAACCACTTTTAGGAAGAAAATCTTCCTAATTAGGAAGAAAAAATTCCTAAAAAGTCCTAATTAGGACAAAAAAGTTACTAGATCGAGAAATTAAAATATAAAAGAAAAAATATTAATAATAAATGGAATGCAAATTTTGTAATAATATATTAAAAAATTTAAATAGTTTAAATTATCATATAAAAAATAATAAAAAATGTTTAGAAATACAAAATCAAATCTCTGATAATGTAGATTCTTCATTAACAATTTGTAAGTTTTGTGATAAAAGTTTTACAAAAATAAATAATCATTTAAATATTTGTAAAAAGAAACATTCATCAGAAAAGAATGTTTTAAATGAAGAAATAGAAGAACTAAAAAAAGAAAATCAAGAACTAAAAAAAGAAAATCAAGAACTAAAAAAAGAAATATTAATTCTTAAGGCTGAAAATAATATTTATAAAAAAGATCATGAAACTATTTATGATATTGCTAAACAACCAAAAACAACAAATAACAACATTAATTTAAGTATATATGATGATAATATAATTACACAAAGATTTAGTATGGCATTGAGTAATGTTAAACCATCAGATTTTTATGATGGACAACAATCTATAGGACGAATAGTAGCACCGTGTCTACAAAATGAAGATGGATCTAAATTAATGTATTGTTCTGATTACTCAAGAAGTATTTTCGTAAAAAAAGATAAACATGGAAATATAAACAAAGATATAAAATGTAGAAATCTTGCTGATTTAATAGAACCAATAGCTCTCTCAAAAGCAGACGAGTTAATTAAAGAAGACCTTTTAAAAAGATCTAAATCATACTTGATGAAAAACTTGATAGAACGAATAAATAAAAGAAATAAAGATATAGAAATGTTAGAACAAACAATTATAGGTTTTGATAAAAAATCAAATGACTGGATGTATTATAATAATATGATATTAAGTAAAAAACATGAAAACGAAAAAGATGAAGATGAAATATTTAATATGAAAAATGATGGAATATTGATTGAAGATAATTTAAATACATATGATCCAAAATTAATAGACGCTGTTGATGATATTAAGGAAATGAAAAAAGATACAACAAAGTTTTCAAAAACATTATCAGAATTTGTTTAATTTTTTTTTTATTTATATTAAATAAAAAATGAAATCAATTAAAGTAAGAAAGTCTCGAAAGTCAGTTAAAGTAAGAAAGTCTCGAAAGTCATTGAGAAAGTCAGTTAAAGTAAGAAAGTCTCGAAAGTCATTGAGAAAGTCAGTTAAAGTAAGAAAGTCTCGAAAGTCATTGAGAAAGTCAGTTAAAGTAAGAAAGTCTCGAAAGTCATTGAGAAAGAATTACCGAAAATATGTAAATAAAAAAGATGGTATGGATTATATAAAAAAAGGATATAAATCTGTGAAGAATTATATTCAAAGAAAACGAATACCAGCAAGCCGTGAGGTAAGTTTGAAATCACCAACAACACCAATTTTCAAAAATGTATCACGTATTCCCTATATGTTTCCTAACATAACTGATTATTTAGACAATGAAGATAAAAAAAAACTTAGTACAGTAGATAAAGAACTTTATAAAAATAATATAATAATGTATCAAGATGATTATAATGTAAAAGATTCGAAAAAATTTATTAATAAATTTTTAAAATTAACTGACGAAAAAAAAGATATGTGGATGAATATATGGAAAGAACGTAAACATAAAATTAGTTTAAAATTTAATCAATATATTCCAGAATTGTTAGAAGTTTTTAGTTATTTTGATGAAGATTTAAAAAGTTTAATTACTTTAAATTTATCTGATTGTAATCAAATTAGAGATGTAAGTGTATTTAGCGGTGTTTATAATTTAGATTTATCTGGTTGTTATAGAATTACAGATGTAAGTTCACTTGGTGGAGTTCATACTTTAAATTTATCTGGTTGTAATAATATTACAGACGTAAGTGCGCTTGGAGAAGTTCATAATTTAGATTTATCTTGGTGTTTTGGTATTACAGATGTAAGTATGCTTTGTGATGTTGAAGAATTAATTTTAACTGGTTGTAATAATATTGTAAAAGGTTGTTAAATTTTATAACTTATTAAAGTTATAAAATATCTATCTTAAACAGCCATAGGAACTCTTATCGATTTATCCGGAAAATACCCTATTAATTCAAAATCATTCGCATCAATTTCTCCCCAATCTTTACCAATAACTGAATCATCTACCAACATTTTTGGACAACATCTTGGTTTTCTTTCCATTTGTTCCTTAACAGCTTCTAAATGTGTGTTGTATATATGACTATCCCCTACTGTATATATAATATCTTTTGGTTTCATACCACATTTTTTAGCAAGGATATATGTAAGAATTGTATAACTACATATATTATAACAACTTGCTAAAAACGTATCCGAAGACCTCATATAAAATTGACAACTCAAGTATTTCTCATTATCTATCTCCTCTACATAAAACTGCACCAAAACATGACACGGATTTAATGCTGTCTTATCAAAATCACTTGGGTTCCAATAACTAAACATTATACGTCTTGAAAACGGGTCATTTTTTAGCAAATTTAATACATATTCTAATTGATCAATTCCACCTGGATGTTGTTCAATCTTTGAAGTATCAGAATATTTTTCATCATACTCTGCTCCTTGAAATCGCAACTGCCAACCATAACCTGCTCCAAGTGTACCTTCAGAATAATGATACAACCCTCTTTTATCCAAAAAATCACGAGATGTATTACCATCCCATATTTTAATGTTCTTTCTCTGTAAAATCTTCGCATCAGTATCACCTCGACAAATCCATAATAATTCTTCAACGATAGTTTTAAAAGGAACGTATTTAGTTGTCATAATAGGGATATTACCATCAGAAATATCAAATCTTAAGGAATTCCCGAAATAGGATATTGTACCAACATTAGTTCTATCAATTCGTGAATTACCTTTTGCCAAAATTGTATCAAATAACAAGAAATACTTATAATCGTTTGAAACATTATATTCTAAATGAATATATGTAATTATACGATATTCACATGTTTTATCTGCGTTTGTGTATTTTTCGGAATAATCAACAATTTCATACTCGTCATTTGGTGGGTTGATGAATGTATCTGGTTCTTCTATTTTATAATTTTTTAATGTTTTAACTTCTGTTAAGTAAATCATATCATATTCATTTTCAAATTGTGAATAAATTTCGGCACCTCCAATAACAAAAACATTGTACTCAAATTTATAAAAATTTAGAAAAGTATCCATTGTAATATAATACAAATTTTTTGTGAAATCTATAACATCATCCACGATTAAGTCTGTATTATTTGTCAATACTAAATTAATACGATTCTTTAGAGGTTTAAACTCAGTAGGTATAGAATCGTATGTTTTCCTGCCCATTAATACAATATTCTTATTATCTTTTGAAGTAATATTCCTAAAAAAAGTCATATCATCTTTAAGAGAAAATAATAATTGTCCTTTAGAACCAATAGCTAGTTTATCTTTATGTCTAGTTACACAACAAATCATATTAAGAGGCATTTTGTTTAATTTTAAAAAGTTAAATTTAATTTTAAAATCATTTTTATTTTTTTCTTAAATAAATTCATTGTAAATTTCATCAACTGGTTTAACAAATCCCGACATTCTCATCTTCGTTAATCCTACTTGTGCACTTTTTTGTTGTGCATCTGCTTTTAAAGATGCAACACCTTCTGCTAATTTAAGTCTTTTACCATTATGTTCTTGATATAATATCGATGTTGTTAATTTAGTTTCCATATTTTTTGTTTCTTCATATTTTAAGACGCCAATATTATCTTTACCGTAATGATCAAATAATTCTTTTATACGAGTTTTTGCGTCAAATAAATCTTCATATCTAAGAGATATATTAATATTATCAAATATTTTAGCTAAGATATCGTAAACGATAGCATAGCCGACACCATTCCTAATTTTAGTATCTAATAAATACTCAGTTGCACCAATAAATGCCTCGAAAGAATCTTCTAATAATGATTTCTTCTTTGTATTTCTTTCTTCTTCTGATGCACTGATATAATCCCAAAAACCTAATTCGTCGGCAATTTTTGAAAATGTTTGTTTAGAACCATAATTGATTCTTAAACGTGCAACGATTTTAACTGCTTTTGAACATTTTAATTTTGGGAATCTATTATACATATAACATACTATAAATTTATTAGCTGTTAAATCACCCAATTGTTCATAGACCTCATAATTTCGTTCAGAATGTGCAGTGTTTGAAGTAAATGCATTATCATATTCTTTCAATGATTCCTCGTTTGTAAGAAGATCAATATATATTTTTTTTAATTTCCCAATTGATAGAAGTTTGTAAATAAAATTCCTGAATACAACATTACGCGGTGCGTTAAAAACAACAATTTCATCATTTTCAATCATATTTATTATCTATATTTTATGTTTATAGATAATAAAAAAAATCAATTTTTATTATATAAATTTAAATTAAAAATGTCAAATTCTTGTAATAATTGTAACATCCAGAATTCGAATCCAAGTATCAGTAATAATTCAGGTTTTTCAATAAATAAAATAAATCCACCTAGAAAAAGATACAATCCAGGTTCAACAGACTATGGACATCTTGACGTTAAAACAGCATCTGTTATTAAAAAAATATTAAATGTACCACAACAATCATCTTTTGGTTCAGATTCAGGAGGTTCTAATAGTTCATCATCAAGACAAGCAGCAGATGCTAAGACATTACAAGCAATTAGTAAAGTTGTTAATGTCGATACAAATATCATTGATATAGATGCAGCAGCTAATATGAGAAATTTAGCAAATCAAAGATTAAGACAAATGGCTTCAGATAATCTAGATACATCGAATAAAGCAGTTATAAATTTAGGTAGAGTTATAAATAAAATTGATCAAGAAGTAGTAAAAGTTGATGAAAAGGATGACAAAAAAAAGATAAATACATATAGAAACTCAAAGACGTATGGAACTTTATTAGCATCATCACCACAATTTAAAGCTAAATTCAATTCTCTCTCGAAAAATATAATTCCTAAACCTGAAATTCTAAAAAAAACAGATATTCCAGATGTATTTGATGGACGTGTAGTATGGAAAAATTACATTAAGCCTGTAAGAGCACAAGGATTATGTGGTTCTTGTTGGGCATTTGCAGGTACATTTGTATTACAAAGTCGTTTATCAATAATTACAAATGGGAAATATAATTATGATTTATCTCCTGCAAAATTAGTATACTGTAGTATATCTATCGTATCGAATGAAAATCAAGAAATTAAACAAAAATTATTGAAGGGAATACCTTATGATATTAATATAGATACTAATAAAAAGAACGAAACTTTTGGTTGTTCGGGTGAAACATTGATAAACACCTGGCAGTTTTTATACCGTGTAGGTGTCCCAGAAGATTCATGTTTATCTTACGGTGATCAAGAAGATGATGATAAAACTGTAAGCAATAATTTAACATTGACAAATGAAATAAATCAAACATGTTCAGAACTAACAAAGAATAGTTATGATTATTGTCCGACAAATAAAAAAATTATGGTTTCTCATAAAGCAGGTGGATATTATTATGTTAAAGGAGAATTAAATATTAGAAAAGATATATATCATTGGGGACCTTGTACAACAGGAATTATGTTATATCAAGATTTTATGGATTGGGATGGTATTGGTATATACGAATGGGACAAAAAATCTGCATCTGTTGGTGGACATGCTGTAGTTATTATCGGATGGGGTGAAGAGAATGGTAAATTATATTGGATAGTAAGAAATAGTTGGGGTGAAGAATGGGGAGATAAAGGATATTTTAAAATACTGAGAGGTGTAAATCATTGTGAGATTGAAGAAAATGTGTTCGTAGGATTCCCGAATATTCCCGGAGTTCGTAAATTTATAGAACAACCAGTCCTATATCAGAAGGATGATTTTATTGCTAAGTATTTATGGAATATACATGATAGTGGTTATAAACATACTACATATGAAAATCTTGCTCTAGGAAAAATAAATGTTGATATGATTACGAAAGAATTATATTCTGTAGACTCAATTCCTAATTTAAAGACATTTATTGCAGGTAAGATGAAAATAATTAAAGAAGGATATAAAAAAGGATGTAGAAATAATAACACATTTTCAATTATTATTTTTTTATTAATAATTATTTTATATTTTATTTAATAAAAATGCCTGCTAAACCAGTCGTATTAGTATATATAAAAGAAGGTTGTCCTTTTTGTATAAATGCAGAAACTTTATTAAAATCGCGAAATATAAAATACGAAAGAATTGTCTATGCTAATTTGACAGATAGACAAAAAACTAATGTTATGAAAAAAATTGGTTCAGACTATAGATTTTATCCTAAAATACTTGTAAATAATGTATTTATTGGAGGTTATGATGACTTAAAGAAGATGTTATGATGAACATATACACTTTGTTTCTATAATATTACAATCATCACATATGCTTATAAATTCAAAAGTATTTATAATGTCAGTATTAATATCATCATTTTCTTCTATATCAAATTCTATATTCAACTTATTATTTTCTATAAAAGTTTCATCTGTCGTTGAAATAGTCTTTGATGAATATTTATTTTCAAATAAGATTCCAATTATGTTATTTATATCATTATCATCTAAATTTAGAATCTTCTTTTCAGTATTTAAGATATTATATAAAATGCATTTTTTAGTGTTGTTTTCAATGTATTTATTAAAAACTAATTGAAGCATGTGGGTAGTGCTTAATTCTCTAGAACATTTTAGTTCATATATATTCGTATTACTATTACAATCAATAATACCAGTCAAGTTGTAAATAATATCTTTGTACTTATAAAATCTATTTTTACTTATCTCATATCTTATTTTTTTATTTTTTAATAACACATCTAGATTCTTGATGAGTTTATTTTGAGTTTCTTCGTCAATCCAATCAAAATCTAATATCTGTCGTATTCTATGAATAGTTTTATGCAACATATCCAAATATAAAGTTGCTAATTTTAAGAAAGATGAAATTTGTAATTTATTCAAATCTTCTATATCATCAAAAAAATCTTTATATTCATCAATTAAATCTGTTTTTTTTTCTTCTAATTCTTTAGTAATACATCTGAGAATTTTACATGTATTATTAATCTTATATTCATAAAATGAAGTTATAGCTATACTATTAATAGATGATACATCTTCATACAAATCAGAATATTTATTTTTATATGTAGAACTAATAATGATTTCACTATCTTCAATCATTTTCGTTGTAATCGTTTTATTTTCTAAAATTTTCTCAATATCATATAAGTTCTCAGGTGTCATATATTTAAACTCGGTAACCTTAATTTCTTTATTTTCCTTTTCTTCTCGTTCTTCATTTTTTTTATTTTCATATGTAACATCAAATTCTGGTATATATGTTATATATGGGTTCTTAATATTCCTGAAAAATTTAAATGGTTCTCCACATTGTATTAAAAAAAGATGTTCTTTTGCTCTTGAACATGCAACATAAATTGTATTAGGACATACTTCATCATTTAAATTTTTAGCATAGTATTTAAAATAAGATTGATCGAAATTAAAAACAAAAACTACATCACGTTCACGGCCTTTAGACGATTGGAAAGTTGAGAAACATATTTTACCTTTCATTACATTATCATTTAACTCTCCAGTATCAGTTTCTTGTAGATAGACTGGATATTTGTTTAATACTAATTTGTTTAATAATTTAATATGTGAACCACTTCTTAAACTTGGAACTAAAATAAAAATATCATCATACCTATATCCTCCTTTGTTAATTAAATTTTCTATTTTCCTAAAAATAAAATTAATATCTGGATATTGATTTCTTAATATCCATACATTACCACCAGTTTTGACAACGCCATCAATTCTATTCTCGTTTGAGATTAGATTCAGTAAAACTTGAATAGGTTTAGTTATTCTATATGATGTTTTAAGACTAATTCTGTCGAATTTTAATAATGGTAATAGCTTATCAATCATCGTGAGATACCTATGGTCAGAATTTAAAAACTCGAAAACGGATTGATTTTTATCACCTACAAAAACGAGTTTCACTTTATGCTGTTGTTTTAATATCTCACATAACACTTTCCATGTATTTTTATTAATATCTTGTGCCTCATCAATTAATATTATATCGTATTGATTGACTTTCAAAGAATTTAATGATTTTTCATTTATATCATACGTTTTGTTTCCATAATTATAAATCATTGAATGATAACTATGAATCTCTAAAAATTCGTCGTATTTCTTATTACTTTCCCGTATTTCTTTTTTTAATGAACTACTGAATGTAATTAACAGAGATTTCTTATCATATAATTCATGATTAATATAAGCTATAAATTTACATATCGTTGTCTTCGAACCACCTGGTGGAGTTTCAATAATCAAATGAGATTTTAAAGATTTTAATAATGTATTAACTTGTTCATAATTTACATTGTGTTTTATATTACTATAATAATTAGTTATTGACTCATGCAACATGTATATATTTATTATATATATTTAAATAAGAATCTAAATTAATTATTTAAAGACAAAAATAGTGTAAGAAAAAAATGTCAGTAATACAAAAATTATATAAATTGTCAAAAATAAAACAATTAATTGATTTGAATGAAAATATTATTAATTTTGAATTAAACTTCAAAATTACAGCTATAAATGGTGAAAGTTTCTTTGCTGCTGTAACTACACAAGAAGCTTTGGATTCAGGTGAAAATATAGATTATCAAACAGTTGATGGAACTATTTCAGGTAATATTGTATCTGATGAAAATATATTTAAAAATTATTTTCTTTTACTGAAATCAGATGAGCCTGTAGAAGTTGAAGTTTTAACAGAAATAAAAGAAATACCACCTAAACAAAAACCTCCACCACCACAAATGATTCAACAACAACAACCACCTCCATCATATCCAAATGATATGATGGTTGAAAATTTTCCTAAGAAGAAAAAGAAAAGTTTTTTTACAACTTATAATATAATATTGGTTGTTATAGGTTTTAGTATATGTGCATATTTAGGTTGGTTATTATATAAATACTACACACAGCAACAACAACTACCAACAGTTGTTGTAAAAGAAAATAATATTGAAAATTTATTAGATGGTAAAATTAATAACATTGAAAATATATTAGATGGAAAACTCAATGAACTAAAACATACAACTGAAAAAACAACTACCAACATTGAAAATTTACTAGATGGAAAAATTAATAAATTAAAAGAAAATTTTGATGGAACGACAAGCAACATTGAAAATATATTAGATGGTAAAATAAGTAAATTAAAAGAAAATTTTGATGGAACGACAAGCAACATTGAAAAAAACATTAATACATTGAAAGAAAATTTTGATGGTACTACTAGCAACATTGAGAATATATTAGATGGGAAAATTAAAAATTTAAAAGAAAATTTTGATGGAAAAGTTGAAACGATTGGTGATAAATTATCAGATTTGAATGAACAAATGAAAGTTTCACTCACTAAACAAAGCGACGGTATAAAGTCTAATATTCCACTTCAATCTGAAGGTATTAAAACTTCTTCATTATTATCAAAATTACAAAATTTAAAGATTAAATCTTAGAAATAAAATGAATAATGCCGATTAAAAAAGAAATAATATACCCTATATTTCTTGAATGTTTTGAATACACTACGGATAGTTTTTGGGAAAATATATTTGAAGACCTTTCATATGGTAAATGTCCTTATGGTACTTATATAAATAAAAATTTTTTATGCTGTAATTACAAAGATAAAGAGTTTAGTTATAAGATTGAGAAGAAAAACCCTTTACAATTATATACTGATATTTATAATCTGTTTGCTAAGAAGTTAGGTTTATTATCTTCTCGTGATAAATTAAAGAAGAAATTGGATTTTAATAACATAGAGGAAGAACTTAAATTTAATAAAAATAAATGGACTGATATAAGGAAAAAAAATATTAAAGATCTTTTAATAGAAAACTATGTAATTGATATGAAAAACAAATATTCATTATCTAATAAACAATCAAAAAATCTATTGTCTTCTATATTTATAGGAATGATATTCAAAGTAATAAATATAAAAGATATTTGTTATAATGATGGTAAGATTAACAACATAAACGGTATACAGTTTGAAAAAAATAAAATTATTTATGACAAAAATATATATGATTTTGACATCAATTTTCAAAAATGTATTTTAATTGACAAACCTATTATGAGTGAAAATTGGAACAAATATATTTCTAATTTAAAAAAAATTAAAAAATAAAATATTTATTATCAATAAAATGAAAAGAAACTTAATGCTTGAACAAAATATGCGATATTTGAGAAATAAGGGAAGAAGAAGTCCTCTTAAGAGCCCTGTTAAGAGCCCTGTTAGGAGTCCTAAAAGAATGAAGAATAGAAAATTAAATTTAGTTATGGATCCTATAACTCGTACAATATATGAAAAAAGAAGTAGCAGTCGTAAACGTAGTCGTAGTCGTAGTAGCAGTCGTAGTAGCAGTCGTAGTAGCAGAAGACGAAATAGGTTTGGAAGAAGAAATTGGTAAATGAAATTTTTAAGTTGATTTTTAACTTAAAAATTTAATAATTGTCCACAAGATATGTAGATATATTATAAACATTGTTTTGATATGATAATTGATTAGTAAAAAAAAGTTTACTATAAAAGAAAATTATTATATATATTTAAAATATTAATATCATCTTGATGATGTTTATTTTTAATTGCGATTTCACATGCATACTTGCCTATTTTTAATTCTTTTTTAGATTGAAGACATATAATGCTTATTAAATTCCATCTTGTATAATCATAGAATTCATGATTTATTGATGATATTGAACTCTCGTCAGGTTTCTTTAATGTCATTAGCTTGTTTATGTATGGTAATGCTTTCTCGGGTTCACGTTTAGATATACAATATTGCATATAAATTATATATGCGTCAATAAAAGGCATTGCTTTTGTAATATACTTTATAATAATATCTTCATCCATATTACAATTTATCGCACATACACTTATACGTATTAATATTAATTGTTTAGTATGTTCATTGAATTCTTCATCTTTTGTTTCAGGAGTCTCATGACACAAAAGACTATATTTGAACCCATTGTAATAATCATGTTGATTCATATATGTTTGAGATAAGTAATACAAATTTCTTTTTGTTGGTCTTGCATTTAAAAGTAATTCAATATCCTTTTTATATCTTTTTTCAGTAGATAGACCATACTTATCTCTATTTTGAAATAAAGTTATAATATGAGATACATTAACTACTTCTTCTTGTTTTACGTCAATAAATGTTTCATGTACTGGATACAACAAATTGTACCTGCAATTTGAAAGATTTCTTATAAATCTGCAATCATAATGAACTTCGTTATTATTGTTTACGACCCAATGATGTTTGATTAATCCGTATTTATATTTAGAAGGTATTAAATTGAAATAATTTAAATTACCGTTTAATTTTAGTTCATCTCCAGCATCTAATAATAATAAAAATGTTGTATTGACAACTGTCTCTGCGAATTCAATTGCTTCATTCCTACTTTCAGGGAAAGTTTTAAATAAGGTTTCTTTTAAAAAAAGATTATAATGATTTTCAATACATGTTTGTTTGATTATAGGTATTGTATTATCAGTACTTCCAGTATCGAGAATGATTATATTACTAATAATATTTTTAAGGGATAATAGCGTTACTTTGATGCTACTCTCTTCATTTTTTACCATTATTAAAGCTGATATTGACATTTATATAAAAACGATTATTTTTTTAGATTTTTATTAAAATTATTAAAAAATATGATGGAACTTTTCAAGAAAGTGAATCGTAAAAAACCAGTTATATTTGTAGAAGAAAATAGAAAAATATATTTTTTTTATTTTCATAAGTATAGGGTTGTTGAAGATGATAAATATAATTACATATTCATTAAATGCAGTGCGTATGACAATATATTATCTATTCAAAAAATAAAAGAAGCTAAAATAAATGGTAAATTGATGAAATCAAAAATTAATGATTTCAAGGCATAAAAGACTACTTTCTTACATTATTTGGTGAAATTATTTCTGAATCTGATGTTATGTAATCAAATTTTTAACTGTTCTTTTCAATTCATATATAACTTCGTCCTCAATTGGTAATCCACGTATATCTAATTCTTCAAGATTACCAAGCATACTTACATCATTAATTTCATCGCTATCTCGTAAATATAGATTACGAACATTTACAAGTGAACTTACATCCGAAATATTCGGACAATTAATTAAATATAAAGTATGAACTCTACTAAGTGCTCTTACATCATCGATAAGTGTTTCAGATAAATCTAAAATATGAAGTTTACCAAGTATGCTTACATCAGTAAATTCTTGACATTCAACTAAACTCAATTCACTAAGATTTGTAAAATTATTAACAATTGTATTTAGAATAATATCAGTAATACCTCTTATTCTATTTAATGTTAAACTTTTTAAATTTTTGTTTCTTGTAGAAAGTGTTATTAAACTATTTATGTTAATTCGACATTCAGATAAATCTAAATCAACAACTCCAACAAGATTACTTACATCATGTACATCAGTAAAACCTAAATTTAAAGTATGAACTCTTCCAAGTGCGCTTACATCAGTAAAACCTTGACATTCATTTAAACTCAATACACTAATAGTTGTTTCGCGATCTGAACCAGGTCTTGCTGTAAGATTGTTACCAAGTGTACTTATATTAACATCATTAATACCTTGTATTCCATCTAATACTAATCTGTTTAATTTGTTGTTTCTTATAGAAAGTGTTATTAAACTATTTATCTCAATTGGACATCCAGCTAAATCTAAATCAACAACTCCAACAAGAGCACTTACGTCAGTAATACCTCTGCAATAATTTATAATTAAATTATTAACTTGTCCAAGAGCACTTACATCAGTAATACCTTGACAAGAAATTAATTTTAAAGTTGGAACTTTTCCAAGAGCACTTACGTCAGTAATACCTCTGCAACCATTTATATTTAAATTATTAACTTGTCCAAGAGCACTTACATCAGTAATACCTTGACAAGAAATTAATTTTAAAGTCTCAATGTTAATACTTTCTATACCATCAAAACTAGTAATCTTATTACAATTATGTAAAATTAAAGTATTAACATAATCAATATTTGTTAAAAGTTTTTCTAAAAGTATATTATCTATTTCTGAATTATATAGGTTTAAAGTATGAATTTTTTTTTTTAAATGACCTCTTTTCGCTAGTGTTAAGAAAAAAACAAAAGTGTCGTCGAATTCTCTTTCTTTTGTATGGGGTATTTTTGTTGTATCAAATATTAATTCAATTTCATCGAATTTTTCAAGTTCTTTTTTAATAATTTCGTCTGCATTTTTATCATTATTTTTACAAATTTCTTTAAATTTATTTATAAATTTTAAAGTATTTCTTATTTTTGAAAATTTTGAATATATTTTATTATCTCTAAACGTATTATTATTATATTTATTTGCTAAATTAAAAGCTTTTTTACTTTCATTATCTAAAAAGTTAGATAATATATTTTTTCTTATTACTGAATCAGGAATATCATATAAATTCTTATCTCGAATATTTATTCTTTTCTTTAAATCATGTTCAGATACTTTTACTTGTTCAGTATCATCTATTTTTCTTTTCATACCATCAAAAAAATTTCTAGATTTCCTTCTCTCTTTAACTGATTTCCTTCTCTCTTTAACTGATTTCCTTCTATGTTTCACTGATTTCCTTCTCTCTTTAACTGATTTCTTTCTATGTTTCACTGATTTCCTTCTCTCTTTAACTGATTTCCTTCTATGTTTCACTGTTCGCATTTTTTATTATATATTTTATTTTATAAAAAAATTTAAATTTTTAAAATAAATATCGGAGAGTGAAATTTATAATTAGACTTTCTTATATAACAATAAGTAAGCATTTCTTTGAATATAACTATAATTTACATCTTTATCTTTGTGATCCAAATCATTTATTATATAAGATGGATTGCCATTGTCATCGTATATTAATATTATATAATGACCTGAACTCGTAGATTCACCTGTGTGATATATACAAGAATCTATTTTGAACTTTTCATTATTTATAATTAAAAGTTTATTTATTTTGACTCGATTTTTAATTTTTTTAGTTGTCATATTGTATTCAAATCTTTTTAACATAATTAATAAATTGTCTGACGTATTTCTTATTTCCATTTTTTTATAACATTTATCATAGTCTACATCTTCTAATGGTTTTTCTAATTCCTGCATTTCACTATATTTTTCATAACATTCTTGAACATCGTTTGTATTTTTATCAATTGGTAATGATATAAAAAAATCAGATACTTCGTATGATTTTATAAATTCGTGATCGTTTCCACCATAATAATTATTAATTTCTTTATAACCACAATATTCTAGTAAAATTTTCTCAAAAAAGATATTAATAAATTCAACCACGTCTTGTTGTTTATCAAATTTATCTTTAATACCTGATTTATTATTAAATACTCTACCTGAAATTTCAAATAATAGTCCTAAATTTTTAGGTTCTTTCACTTGTTTATGATAATAATAATTTATAATATCTAAAAATACATTTCCTATTTCTAAATATTTAACTTCTTCTATATTTTTTACCTGTTTTAGTGTTTTTCTTAAATATTTGACACCTTCTTTAAAAGTAAAATTATCGCTTACAACTGATTTTATTCTATGCATTAACTGCAACACAGTGTTCATATAACAATAATTTGACATATTTTCTAGTCTTACTACAACAACATCTTTGACATCATCATCATCTTTGACAACGACTTTGTCGTCTTCGTCGTCTTCGTTGTCTTTGTTGTCATGATTATCATCTTCATCATCCTCATCGTCATCAAGGTCTTCGTCTTCATTGTCATCAAGGTCTTCTGCATCTTCGTTGTCTTTTTCTACAACGTTATTAAAGATATATTTATCATTTTGAAATAATAATAAAGAAGTGTATTTGGATTTTCCTTTAATTTTATAACCAATTATTTTAATATCATAAATGTCATCTCCAATATTTTTTATCGGAAACTCTTTTATATTATTATAATTAGTATACGAATATATTTTATAATTATATTTTTTTGTAATATCATCTTTTATTTTTTTTAAATTAATCACATTACTAAGATTATTTTTTTTACTATTCCATTGTTCACATAAAAATATTGCTTTCTTTAAAGAATCAGTATTACATGCTATATATGTATTATTATCAATTAATTTGTTCTTAAAAAAATAAGATTTGTCTGTTATAAGTATTTTATTAGAAATCAAATACTTATTTTCTGTTATTGTCTTATTACTTAACATCCATTGATTAGTAAACTCGTAATCTTTAAAAATAGTTTGATTAGGGTATACATCAAAATCTGTTATTTCTAAGTAATAATTATGTATATACTCATAATTATGATAATTAAGAATATTTTCAAAATCTCTTATTATTTTAACCTTCAAAACATAAATTAATCTATTTAAAACTTCTTCAGATTTGACTATTATTTTACCGTTTCGTATAAGACCATTATTCAAACTATATTTCTTGCCGACAATTTCATATTTATAATCACTGTCTATTTCAAAGTAATTTTCTTTAAATTCATTTAAATACTCAAATGATCTTGATTTTAAATAATTATTTTTTAATATAAATTCTGAATACAACCAAAACATATACTCAATAACATATCTTGACACTCTTTTATATTTTATGTATTGTTTAGATACATTATCAATTATATTGTCTTCATCTTTTGATTTAATTTTTATCTGAACTGTAATGTTTGTATTTCTTAATATACCAGAAATAATATGTTTACTTATTACTACTTCTTCAATTTCTAGAATAGATACAATATCATTAATGTCATTATCATTTTCAATAAAGTATATATTATCTATAACATCCTCTTTTATATTTAATGGAGGTAGTGGGCTTGTAAACAATGAAATAATATATTTATCTTCAATTGAGATATTTAATATTCTTGTTTTACCATATACATCTATAACTTGAGATATTATATTTAAATTATTATAAAAATAAGAATAATTATCGTCATAATTAAACACATTATCAACATAATTAATATTATATAATTCTTTTTGTATATGTTTGATTTTCTTAATAATATTAGAATCATTGTCAAAATTTTTGTTAGTAATCTTATTTTTAGAAGATTTGACTATTAGTTCATAATGTGGCTCTTTTTCATAGTTATTTTCGTAAATTATAACACACTTGTTTTCATTGTTAAATTTATAATATTGTTGTCTATGAGTAGGTATTAGTAATGTATCCTTGTTAAAAATATAAATATTGCAATTATATATATTTTCCAATATAGATATATATACATAAGGATTTATAGGTTTACTTGAATTAATTAAATCTTTTATTTCATCTACAGATAAATTATAATTTTCTTGTCTTGAGTAAACTACATTCATTTTCAATTCTTCTATAACATCTTCAATTTCACTAGTTATATTTAATGAATCCATCACTATTTTTATGAAAATATTATTATTTTTCTCAAAACCTTTTCGTAAATATGTATTATCATCATAATCATCAAATAGAGAACTTATATTTTTATTTAACTCTCCATAAACATCCTTATTTAATATTTTATCTGTAATGATTATATTTTGTTGTTTATTTTCAGCACCATCTTCATTTGTTTCAATCGTGAAATTTTTTTCGTAATATTTCTTACTTCTTTGGTCTTTTTTATAACAACATGGAATTAAAGGGAAATTTTTCTGGTTTGGTAATTTCTTGTTTTCCATAACACCTGGGTATTTACGTTCATCATCAAAACATGCAAATTTTAAAGGTGTCTTAGTGTATTTTTCAGGAAAGTTATATTCTTCTGAATTTATAGGATAAGTCATTATCTGATAATTTTTATTTTTTGCTTCTTCAAGTAAACTTTCATCGTTATTCAAAATTTTTAAATTATTAGGACATACACTTGAATAATTATTTACAAAAATATCTGGTGCAAGATTTCTTTTCTCCTGTATTTCAGCTATATTTTGTTTTTTATCTTTTGGTTTATTTTTCTTCTTATTTTCATCTGTTTTAATAAAATTTTCATATTCATCATCAGATAAATATTTCTTATAGAAAGCTACAATGTTGTTATAATTTTTGACGTATATGTCCAATAATTTTACAAATATTAATTGAAACTTTTCAATATCTTTTATATTCGCATTTGATTTTTGTAATTTTATACGTATATTATCATTATCTACTGTAATAATCGCTGTAAATAAATCCGTGTATTTTACAAAATAATACTTTTTTGTTGTTTGTGTTTGTTTTGATTCGTCTAAAGTAAGAAAATTATAAAAATATTCATTTGTCATGACCAAATCTGTAAAAACTTTTTTATTAAACTCTTTTTCTAGTTGTTTTATATTTATATTAAAATAACCTCCTATATTAGTTGAATACATATTATCATATGTTATTTCCATTACATTTTGTATATGATTTAAGATTTCATTTGTTATGTCATACTCATTGTCATCAAATTCATTATCTTCATAATCATCTTCTAAATCATCTACATTTTTCTTAGAAGTGTATTTTTTCCTTGAATAATTAAATTTTAGCAAATAATTTTGGTCTATAATAATATCTATAATATATGAAGTTTTTTTATCTTCATATGCTTTAATTAATTTTAACTCTAAAATGTCTTGATTTTTTATCCATGATTCATCTGGGATATAGTTATTAAGTATCTTGAAATAATTTAAACATGAAGCAAATGGTATAGTATCATTTAACTCTATAGAATTAAATAAATCAAGCAATGATGATATATTTTTATATTTTAATGGTATATTAACTGTCTCTTCATCTTTTATAAATTTATTATATGTACACGTTGGTTCAAAAGAAAAATCCTTAAACAGTTTTTCTGTTTCAATTGTCTTTTTTTTACATTTAACTATGTATTGTTCTATTTCTTCAATTTTTTTTTTCCAATCGTCTATTTTTTTATATTCATCATGTAGTTCATTCCATAAATTTTTAAAATCAACTTTTTTTGGTCCTATGTTTTTTACAAATTCATCTATATACTGTTGACTACCACCATATTCTAATATTTGTATATAATTATCATTTCTTAATAAATATATAATATATGGTTTAGCTATATCATTTAATAAATTCAAATTCAACTTATTAATTATTTTTTTATTCTTAGTATAAAATGATTTCAAATTAATATCATCATAATAATACATTAAATTTTTTAATTCATCTAGAAAATTACCTACATATATATCATTTGTAATATCTTCATCATCCTCATCTTCTTCTTCGACTTCTTTTTCTTCTTCATTTTCTTCCTCTTCATCATCTTCTTCTTTTTCTTCTTCATCGTCTTCTTCATCATCATCATCTTCTACATCATTTTCATCTTCTTCTTCATCATTATCTTCTTCAAAATCTTCTTTTTTAATTTCGTATATGTATTTAGGTAATATTTCTAACAATGATGTAAGTCTAGTAGCTATTGTATTTCTGTCATCTAAATCATATATTTTAAGTTTGAACTGTTTTTTATCGTAATAAAAATTTACAATATCGTTTTCATTCTTCTTTCTCAAATATATAATTTTATTTATAATTTTATCCATTTATTATATTATAAATTATTTTGTTTTTAATTTTAATTTTATATAATAAATGGAAAATTTATGTGTTAAAAATATAAATATAAATCATATTAACAAATTATATAAAAATTTGAAAGTTATAATTGTGTTTGAAAATAAGTTTAACTTTAAGAAAGACACTATATATTTTGATAAGAATTCTTTAAAGATATTAAAATATATTAACTCCGGGACATATGGCGACATACATTTATGTTATTATAATAACAAAATATGCGTTATTAAAAATATAAAACATAATAATATTACATCTAAAGAAACAATAAAATATCTCAATTATTCTTTTTTTAGAGAAAATATTATACATTCATTACTTTATTGTAATATACCTAAATACATTCCACAAATTTATAAAATTGTAAAAGGGATAGATACTTATAAAAAATCTGAATCTATTTTATTAATTATGCAGAAATTAGATTGTGATATTTATAAATTTTTCGAAAATAATAAGAAATCATATAGTAGAGAATTAAACATGATAGGTTTAATAGCTCATGTACTTGACACTTTTCAAAACAAGTTTAAATTGTTCCTTCACAACGATTTACATGCAGGGAATATTATGTTATCGTATTCAGATAAAACTATTAGAACAAGAGTAAGTAAAGATTTTTATCTTCATAATAAATACAAATTATATTTAATAGATTTTGGGTTTTGTTGTGTTAAAATTAATGACCTGATTTGTGTTAATAATAAAAAAATAAATGTATATAATAGAGGTCATGATATGCGATTATGTTTAATTAGTATACTATACCATCTAAATGATAATATTTCTTTGAGATTGAAAATGTGGCTTAAAAAATTGTTTAAACCATACACGAGTACCTCAAAATTTAAAAAATTAATTAACAAAGATATATATAAAGCTCATTTATATTTTTACGATGATGTTTACGAAAATATAGATGAAAATTTTTATCCTGAAAATGTGTTAAAATATATTATTAAAGAACTTAACGCCTTGCGTTCGGTGAAAAATTAAATATTCTACAATTAAAACTTGATTGTGATATAAGTTCATCATATTCTTCTTGACTTATATATTCAAACAATAAAACTTTAATTGAACATGTTTCACAATAGGATAAAGACCCTGTATTGTTTATAGGTTTTAGCTTGTCTTTTTGATTGCATTTAAAACAATTTTCGTTATTATATGAAATTCGTATTTTATTTTCATTCGAATTCTCATTCTTTGGTTTCACTGCTTTCAACATTTGATTTAAAAAAAATATTCTTTAAATCAAATGAATAATGAAATTAATAAATTTTTTAACGAATTCAAAGAATATTTAAAAATGCATCTAGATTCAGAAGACATTGATAATTTATATAACATTTACACATCGAATAACTTAGATGAATACGATATATATTTTCAGCATCTTGACAAATATTTTTATTCTTGTGTAGGTTCTTTACCATATAAATTAGAACATCACGTATATGCAAAACTAGATAAAAAAAAATTAATTGAGCATGCTCTTATTCAAATAAAATTTAACAAAGATTGATTTTATATAAAAAAAATTTTTTTATATAAAATTACAAGGCATATATACAAGTGTGTTTTACACATCATTTTTTAGAATTTATTACGTTTGAAAAAGTTTGCTTTTGTTTCATTTGGATGTTTATATATACAACATTTAGTACCGTTATTTATATACTCGTTTGATATAATTTTAACCAATTTACAATTAGAACCATAACCACAATTGTTTACATTTAGTTCATTCGGATTATGTGCGTATCTACATTTGACTCCATGAGGGCACTTAGTCTTCATTGTATATGATCTACACATTTGTGATTTTTGAACAACAGGTGCAACCGGTGCTACAACAGGTGCAACTGGTGCTACAACAGGTGATGGTACATGTTTTACTTGTTTTTTAATTTCAACCCATGCATTTTTATTTTTATCTTCAATTTCTTCTTTAACTTTATTCGTAATTAACTCAACTGTAACTATAGGTTTTTCTTTTATAATTTCTTTAACTTTATTCGTAATTAACTCAACTGTAACTTTAGGTTTTTCTTTTATAATTTCTTTAACAATTATTACAGGTTTCTCAACAACAACATCAATCTTTATTTCTTCAACCTTTTTCTTTTTTTCTAATTTAATTTTAGAAAATTCATCTTCTAACACAGTCAATTTATTTTTATAACCTACAGTATCTTCTTGCAATTTTTTTATAATTGAAGAAGATGAAGTTGAATTGTTATATTTAAGTCTTTTAATTGACTCTTCATTTTTTGAGATATAAGATTTCATTATTCTTATATCTTCTGTTTTTTTATTTCTATTTCTTATGTACACTGTATTTGGATCTTCTTCTATAAATTTAACATCTTTTTTAATCTTATTTTCTTTAACTTTACCATTATATATTGTACCATTCACTACTATTTTCTTATCAATCAATATTTTAGATAAAGCATAACTAATCTCTTGTGGTAATTTCAATTGCTTTTGTCTTTCAAAATACTGCTCTTTTGTTTCATTTTTATGTAAGAAATTGCATCTAAGATTGCAATTATTATATGTACATTTTAATATGTTTAACTCTTCCATGTTATGAGCAAATTTACATCTATTACCCAATGAACATTTATTTCCAGAATTACACATTCTGGTCTTTACCATGCTTACTTTATCATACTTTACAAATTTTGGTTCTATAGGAATTTCTACTTCTTTTTTATCTGTCTTTTGGTGTTTCTGTTGTAGCCAAGAATTATCGTTCACTATTTTTTTCATAGACAACGTCTTTATTGACAACTCCGGAAAGTTATTATCAATAGGTTGTTGTTTAACTTTTACAACTTCGGAATCGGAATCTGAGTCATCCGAGTCTTCGTCGTATATTTTTTGTTTTTTTACCCAATTCAAATGAGGTTTGACAATATTCATATATTCATTTGTATCATCATTCACTTCCTCTTTAACTGGTACATCTTTTTTTTCATTTATATTCTTTATTTCAGCAATATTTTGAGCGAACTTCAACTTTTTCAAAGATAAAGTCAAGTTTATAGGTTCTTTAAAATATTCTTGTTCGTCCTCGTCTTGAAAGTTGTTGTCTTCATCATATTCATTATCTTCAACATCATTTGAAAAATCCCACGACATAGTTTCCCAATCTTCAATAATAATATCAGTCATTATAATATAATCTGATTTTGATTAGAAAGATAAAAAAATAAATCGTTTTTTTTAAATAATTTAAAAAAAAACATATATATTAATTAAAAAATATGGAAAAACAAATTACTGAAACATTTTACAAAGCTTTTCAAGATACTATAGAATCTAATATTAAATCAGATAAACCAGATTATGTATGGCTTGTAAAATTGTACACTGAAATAAGAGATAGATTATGTAAATATTTTAAACAAGATTCTAAAACATATATACAAATACAAAATAGTTTTGACATTGAGTTATTTAAACAAATGATAGAGAATGATGTATTTGACAGTAATTCAATGATGAAAGTTATTGACACTACATACTATTGGATAGAAAAATTACAAGCTCCTATCAGAGATAAAAGTACAAAAGAATCCAAAGATAAAGTATTATCAATTACTGACCCGTACAAAATTATTCCATGTTTTATTATCGAATGTAACACGTGTTTAGATTTTTTTGATATTGACATGTCTAATTATATTTATCGAAAATAGTTTTTTTTATATTTCTTTAAATAAAAATGAAATCAATGAAAAAAAATTGTAGTAGACCATTATCAAAAAGATGTGTAAAAAGTTGCAAATATTCGATCAGTAAAAACAAAGAAATTAAAGTTTGTAAAACTCGTTGTGTCAAAAAATTTCGTTCTAAACGAAAAAGTAAAAGAAGAAGTAGACGTCGTTATTAAGTTGTTTTTTTAAAATTTAATGCTTTATTATAACCAACTTTTATAAATTTATTTATATTACCTTCTGTTTGTGTTTCAGTACATGAAGTTGATAGAGTATTCGTTTGCGTTTCAATACACGAAGTTGTTATTATTTCTTTTTTATAATATTGTTCACATACTTTATCTAATATTTTTTCAAATTCTATCTGATTTTCTTCAGAGTTCCAAAGTTCTATATCACCTTCAAAATTCTTTATATAATTAAATATTAATTCATCATCCATTTATAAAAAGAAAAGAAATTTTATATTAGAATTCTTAATCTAGAATCATAGATTAAGAATTTAAAGTTATTTCACAAATAAATATTCGGTTTCATGAAATCCAAAACCTGAATCTGTAACTGCTAAACCTTTAAAAATAATTTTATTACAACCATTAAGTAAAAATGAAGGTGCTTGCCATTTAATTCCATAATAATACATATCTTCTGACAATTCCTTATTATGAATTATACCAACATTATTCGGACCACATGCACTAAATGGTTGCATATTAGCACCAAATGTAAGAAATTTACCAACACGATTCATTTTATTATCTTCTGCATAAATCATTGCGCCAACTATAGGCAATCCAGATTTACTAACTAATGTAATGTCAATAATTTCTGATGGTATTATATAATAATTATTACCACTTGTTTTATTAACTGTAATTAAGTTTTTTTGAGGTATTGTTGAATTCTGCTGATGTATATTTGCAATAACTAATTTTTTTTCTTCTGATTCAAAAAAACTTAAAACACCCCCAAGAGATTTTGGATACCCGTCGTTTGGTACACCACATAAATAATGTGGTAATAAAGTTCCATTTGAAAATCCGTATATCATATTCGGTAAAGTTAATAACATACAAACTAAAATATTTTTCATTTTATTTATAAACTCATATTTTTAAATTAATAAATACATATTATACGTATACACAAAATATAATACTATTGCTGTAATAAAAAAGCTGTAAATAAAATTCATGAAAAAATTTAAACATAAATATATTATATATCCTATTAAAAAAAGTATACCATAATTAATAGCAACATAAGCTATTTTTTTAATAGTATCTATTACTGTATTTACACCAGTTACATCGCCTAATTTTTTTAAATTTTCATCAACAACTGTTTTTAAATCATTTTTCATATCTGCAAATAATTTGATATTCCCACTTTTACCATTTTTATCTAATTTTTTTTGATATTTTAACATTATCACAGTATTATTTTTTTCACTAGATGTTATTTCATATTTACCATTGAAATTAATGTCACTGTTGGTAATTTCAACTTGTTCTTCTTTATAAAATTTTAAGTTTTCTGGATTTTCTAATACTAATTTAATATTATTATTATTATCATTTGATATTTCTATTAATTTGAATATTTTTTCATTACGTTTATCAAATTCTTTTTTTGATTTTTCATATGTATCAATTCCAACTATTCCTAAACCTACTACTGCTCCTACACCTAATAATCCTTTCCCTAAATTTTTTAGTAGCTTACTTGTTTGTTCACTTGCTTCTTTAAGTGCTTTTTCACTTGCTTCTTTAAGTGCTTTTTCACTTGCTTCTTTAAGTGCTTTTTCACTTGCTTCTTTAAGTGCTTTTTCACTTGCTTCTTTAAGTGCTTTTTCACTT
>Ga0214921_10003310_pt1 | contig 24852 bp, 20 predicted proteins | sample LL1505_MetaG_FD_177992 | JGI IMG/M metagenome (GOLD analysis project Ga0214921, IMG submission 177992) | Freshwater microbial communities from Lake Lanier, Atlanta, Georgia, United States - LL-1505 | ecosystem: Environmental > Aquatic > Freshwater > Lake | place: USA: Georgia | collected...
CATCCGATCCTGGACGAACCGACGGCGGTGCTGACGCCGCAGGAGAGCGAGGCGCTGTTTGCGGTGTTGGGCCAGATGGTGGCGCAGGGCCTGTCGATCATTTTCATCAGCCACAAGCTCGGCGAGGTGATGCGGGTGTCGCAGCGCATCGCGGTGCTGCGCGCCGGCCGGCTGGTCGCCCAGGCCGATGCCGCAGACACCAACCAGGCCCAGCTGGCGCTGTGGATGGTGGGCCATGCGGTGGCTGCGCCGCAGCGCCGCCCAGCGCAGGCCGTGGGCAGCGCCGTGTGCGTGCTGGATGCGGTGAGCACCGCGCCAGCGCGCGAACGCCTGCTGCACGCCAGCGTGAGCCTGCACGCCGGCGAGATCGTGGCCATTGCCGGTGTTTCTGGCAACGGCCAGGTGGCATTGGCGGAGCTGCTGTGCGGCACGCGCTCGGCCACCGAGGGCCAGGTGCAACTGCTGGGGCAGCCGATGCCGGCGCAGCCAGCGCGCCTGGTGCCGCTGGGCGTGGCTCGCATCCCGGAAGATCGCCACGCCGTGGGCGTGGTGGGGGATTTGCCGGTGTGGGAGAACGCGGTGTCAGAGCGACTGCGCAGCCCGGCGTTTTCGCGTTGGGGTTGGGTGCGCCGCAAAGCGGCCCGGGCCTATGCGGACCGCATCCTGCGCGCCTTTGACGTGCGCGGCGGCGGGTCGGTGATTCTAGCGCGGGCCTTGTCTGGCGGCAATATGCAGAAGCTAATTCTGGGCCGGGCCCTTACCCAGCCTTACGATGTAGCTACAAATAAAATAGCAAATGACATTGCCGCCGTGCCGCGCTTGATCGTGGCGCACCAGCCGACCTGGGGTCTGGACATCGGCGCCGTGGCCTATGTGCAGGCGCAACTGATCGCCGCCCGCGACGCTGGCGCAGCGGTGTTGCTGATCTCGGACGACCTGGACGAGGTGCTGATGCTGGGCGACCGGGTGGCGGTGATTCATGCCGGGCTGCTTGGGGCGGCGCGGCCTGCAGGCGCTTGGAGCCGCGAAGCGATTGGTCTGGCGATGGCCGGCATCACCGGTATCGCCGACGCTACGGTGGCGGCCCACGCATGAGGCTGGAAAAGCGCAGCCAGAGCTCGCGCCTGGCGCTGCTGTTGGCGCCAGTGGGCGCCGTCATGTTCACGCTGCTGGTCAGCGCGCTCCTGGTGTGGTGGGCCGGCGCCGACGTAGCGCAAACTTACGGGCTGCTGTTGCGCGGCGGCTTTGGCTCGGTGTTTGCGCTGAGCGAGACTTTCACCCGCGCCATTCCGCTGATGCTGACCGGGCTGGCTGCGGCGGTGGCGTTCCGGGCGCGCTTGTTCAACATTGGCGCCGAGGGCCAGCTGTACATGGGCGCGCTGGCGGCGGTGGCGGTGGGCGGCCTGCATGGCGGCAGCGGCTTTGATCTGCCCGTGCCACTGCTGTTTATGCTGATGCTGCTGGCCGCCGCACTGGCCGGCGCCCTGCTGCTGCTGGGGCCGGCGCTGCTCAAAGCCCGGCTGGGGGTGGATGAGGTGGTCACCACCCTGCTGCTGAACTTCATTGTGTTGCTGCTGGTGTCGCTGATGCTGGACGGCCCGATGAAAGACCCAACCGCCATGGGCTGGCCGCAGAGCGTGGCGCTGATGGGCGAGCTGGAGCTGTCCAAACTGGTCGAGCAGACCCGGGTGCACAGCGGCTTGCTGATCGCCGCCGCCCTGGCCGTGGCAGTCTGGGTGCTGATGAAGTACACAGTGCTCGGTTTTGATATTCGCGCCACAGGCGCCAACGCCCGCGCCGCCGCCTTTGCCGGGGTGCCAGTCACACGCACCGTGGTGCTGGTGGCCATGCTGTCGGGCGCGCTGGCCGGGCTGGCCGGCGCTATTGAGGTGGCCGGCCGCACCAGCTACCTGACGCTGGACATGTCGCCCGGCTACGGCTACTCAGGCATCGTCATCGCCATGCTGGCCGGGCTGCACCCGCTGGGCGTGGTGGCGGCCAGCGTGTTCGTGGCCGGGGTGCTGGTGGGTGCCGACAGCATGAGCCGCGCCATCGGTGTGCCCACCTACATCGCCGACGTGATCGTCGCCGCCTCACTGATCTCGGTGCTGGTGGCCACCCTGCTGACGCAATACCGGGTGCGCTGGAGATGACCGAGTTCTTAGACATCCTGGCCAACCCGGCGTTCTGGGTGGCGGTGCTGCGCATTGCCACGCCGCTGATTTTGGGCACGCTGGGGGTGTTGCTGTGCGAACGCGCCGGGGTGCTGAACCTGGGCATTGAGGGCATCATGGTGGCCGGCGCCTTCACCGGCTGGCTGGCGGTATACAGCGGCGCGCCGCTGTGGGGCGGGGTGGCGGTGGCGGCGCTCACCGGCGCCCTGCTGGGCGGGCTGCATGCCCTGCTGACGGTGACGCTGGCCCTGTCGCAGCACGTCTCGGGCCTGGGGATCACGCTGCTGGCCACGGCGCTGAGCTACTACGGTTACCGGGTGAGCTTTCCCAAGGTCAACACCCCGCCCACTATTCAACCGTTCCAGGAGATGACTTGGCTGGGCATCCCGGTGCTGGCGCAGCAAACACCGCTGACGCTGCTGGCGCTGGGGCTGGTGCCGCTGATCGGTTATGCGCTGTACCGCACCCCAATCGGGCTGGCGGTGCGCATGGTCGGCGAGAACCCGCAGGCCGCCGAAGGCCAGGGCGTGTCGGTGGCGGCCGTGCGCAGCGGCGCCATCGTGGCGGGCTCGGCACTGATGGGCGTGGCGGGCGCGTTTCTCACGCTGTCGGCCTTTAACGCCTTCTTCTTCAACATGGTCAACGGCCGCGGCTGGATTTGCGTGGCGCTGGTGGTGTTTGCCTCCTGGCGGCCGGGCAAGGCGCTCTTGGGCGCGCTGCTGTTTGCTTTTTTTGACGCACTGCAACTGCGCCTGCAACAGGCCGGCGACGCCGTACTGCCCTACCAGATGTACCTGATGCTGCCTTATGTGCTGTCGATCGTGGCGCTGGTGCTGGTGGCACGCAAGGCCAGCTACCCGCAGGCCCTGATGAAACCTTACCGCAAGGGAGAACGCTGAATGCTGGACCTGCTGATTCACAACGCCACGCTGCCCGATGGGCGCAGCCACATGTCCGTCGCCGTGCAGATGGGCCGCATTGTCGAAGTTACCCCCGGCCTGCAGGCCCCGGCCGCCGAGACGCTGGACGCGAAGGGCCTGCTGCTGAGCCCGCCCTTTGTTGACGCCCACTTTCACATGGACGCTACGCTGAGCTACGGACTGCCGCGCGTCAACCAGTCGGGCACGCTGCTGGAGGGCATTGCGCTGTGGGGCGAGCTCAAACCGCTGCTGACGCAGGAGGCCCTGATCGAACGCGCGCTGACCTACTGCGACTGGGCGGTAGCCAAAGGCCTGCTGGCGATCCGCAGCCACGTCGACATCTGCGACCCCCGCCTGCTGGCGGTAGAAGCCCTGCTGGAGGTCAAACGCCAAGTAGCGCCTTACCTCGACCTGCAACTGGTGGCCTTTCCGCAGGACGGCGTGCTGCGCAGCCCGGGCGCCCTGGACCAGCTGGAGCGCGCGCTCGACCTGGGGGTGGATGTGGTGGGTGGCATTCCGCACTTTGAGCGCACCATGGCCGACGGCGCGGAGAGCGTGCGGCTGCTGATGGAGATTGCTGCCGCGCGCGGTCTGCGCGTGGACATGCACTGCGACGAAACCGACGACCCGCTGTCTCGCCATGTCGAAACCCTGGCCTACCACGCGCAGCGCCTGGGCCTGCAGGGCCGGGTCAACGGCTCGCACCTGACCTCCATGCACAGCATGGACAACTACTACGTGAGCAAGCTGCTGCCGCTGATGGCCGAGGCCGGCCTGTCGGCCGTGGCCAACCCGCTGATCAACATCACCATCCAGGGCCGGCACGACAGCTACCCCAAACGGCGCGGCATGACCCGGGTGCCCGAGCTGCTGGCGGCCGGCATCAACGTGGGCTTTGGCCAGGATTGCGTGATGGACCCCTGGTACTCGCTGGGCAGTGGCGACATGCTCGAAGTCGCCCACATGGGCCTGCACGTGGCACAAATGACCAGCCAGGCGGCCATGCGCCAGTGCTTTGAGGCGGTGACCGTGAACCCAGCCCGCATTCTGGGCCTGGAAGGCTACGGCCTGCAGGCGGGTTGCCACGCCGACTTTGTGATGCTGCAGGCGCGCGACCCGGTGGAGGCGCTGCGCCTGCGCGCCACCCGGCTCAAGGTGTTCCGGCGCGGCAGGCTGATTGCCACCACGCCGGCAGCCACCGGCACCCTGCATTTGGCCGGCCGGCCAAGCCACACCCAATGGACGACATCATGAACGCACAAACCCCCTTGGTCAGCGGCAGCACCAGCCCCCGTTTTGCTGCCGTGCGCGACGCCTTTGCCCGCAGTTTTGCCGACGGGCTGGAGTTGGGCGCGGCAGTGGCCGTGGTGGTGGATGGCGAGACCGTGGTCGATCTCTGGGGTGGCCACCGCACGCTGGACCGCAGCGCGGCCTGGGAGTCCGACACTTTGGTCAACGTCTGGTCAGTGGGCAAGGGCGTGATGGCGCTGGCGATTGCCATGCTGGCCGATCGCGGCCAACTGGACTACGCCGCGCCCGTGGCCACCTACTGGCCGGAGTTTGCGGCTAACGGTAAAGGCGCCATCACGGTGGACCAGGTGATGTCGCACCAGGCCGGTCTCGATGGCCTGAGCGTGCCCTTGTCGGATGAGGCGCTCTACCAATGGCACCCGGTGGTCGAGGCGCTGGCCGCCATGGCGCCACTCTGGCCACCGGGCAGCTGCTGCGTCTATCACCCCATGACCTACGGCTTCCTAACCGGCGAACTGATACGCCGCATCGACGGCCGCTCGGCCGGCGGCTTCATTGCCGAGGACATCGCCAAACCGCTCCAGCTGGACCTTCACATTGGCCTGGCCGTCGCAGATGACCCACGGGCGGCGCAGATGTCGGTCGGCCCCAAGGCCTACGACTGGGTGCGCCAAGGCGAAAAAAGCGCCTACCCCGCCGCCTTCCAAAACCGAAACCTGGACGCCAGCGCACCCAACCAGCGGGCCTGGCGCGCGGCAGAAATCCCTGGTGCCAACGCCCAGTCTGACGCCCGCTCGCTGGCACGCCTGTACGGTGCCCTGGCGCGTGGCGGTGAATTGGGCGGCGTGCGCCTGCTGTCAGCGCAGGGGCTGGCCCATGCGGTGGCCGTGCGCTTTGACGGGCTTGACGCCGGCTTTCTGGCGCCCACCGTGTTTGGCGCCGGCTTTCGCCGCGACGCCGTGGGCTTCGGCCCGCATGTCGGCCCCGGCAACTTCGGTCACACCGGCTGGGGCGGCTCAGTCGCCTTTGCCGACCCGGCGCGCAGCCTGGGCTTCGCCTTTGTCACCAACCACCTGCTCGGCTTTGACGACGGGGTGGACCCGCGGCGGCAACGGGTGTTAGATGCGGTTTATCAGGTGCTACAGTAAACATAGCTAAAAACTTATACCGGACAAGGCCGAACGGCATATATGACCTCTTCAAAGCCACCCTACGACCTGCCTTCGAGCGCGACGCGTATCGGACTGACAAAAACCGCCATGCGATCTCCTTCCACCCGCTCTGCCAAGGCCTCTGAGGCGTTTTGTGAATCGAGCATCTCTCGTATTGTGGAAATGGCTTGGGAGGACCGCACCACCTTTGAAGCGATTGAGGCCCAATTTGGTTTGACAGAATCTGCGGTGATCGATTTGATGCGGCGGCACTTGAAGCCATCGTCTTTCCGGATGTGGCGCAAGCGCATGGCGGGTCGCCGGACCAAACATGCGGCTCTGCGCGGGGCGGTTTTCCTGCGCCACCGCGCCAGTCACACACGGCAGTAGCAGGTCGCCCGGTCATGGAGACCCGCAATCACCGCCCTCTACAGTGCCCCAGTCTTTGGGGCCTGTAAGCCCTGCGATCGCGCGCCCCCATTCTTGGCAGAGCAAGGTCCAATTTCCCCGTGAATTTGTTGACTCTGCAAGATGCTCAAGAAAAAGTCATGTGCGCCACAGCGAATGCCGGGTAGCGATGGCGCCCGGCAATATATTGGACTGGATCTGCGACGGGTCCAGCCCAAACTGGCGCTGCACGATGGGGACCATGACCGATCTCAGGTCAATGGTGGGTTTCAGGTCGCGCCCCTCAAACAATTGCCCGTTGGCCAGTCCCGGCCAGTCGGTCAAGACCGTGCCGCCCGCGACGCCGCCACCGGCAAGGAATGCAACACCTCCGGTGCCGTGGTCAGTGCCACCTGAACCGTTGAAACGCGCCGACCTGCCAAACTCGGTCATGACCAGCACAGTGGTGTTGGCCCATTGGGCTCCCAGGCCCTCGCGCAACGCTGCCAGCGCCTCGTCGAGCCCGACAAGCAGACGCCCCAGCCTGGCGTGCTGGTTGGCATGGGTGTCCCAGCCGCCTGCCTCCAGCCAGGCCACCCGGGGCCCGTTGGGGTCGGCCAGGAAAATGCCGGCCTGCCTGGCCAGGCTGGCCAATCCGGGCCCACCATCAGCGTCCATCGCCATGTCTTTTTGGACAGCTGCCTCGCCGAATGCGGCGGCCAGTGGGCCGTCACCCCGGTACATCTGGGCGACTCGCGACATGAGATCCTGGTCTACCGGCCGTTGTCGGTCGGGCGTCCACGTGCTTGCGCCATCGGCACCGCGCAGTGCCAGCGGCATCGCGGCGGTGATGGCTACCGCTCGCTTGTCACGGGTCTGCAGCGCGCGGCCCAACCAGCCGGTACTCAGGACGAACGGCCGCTCGCCGCCACTTTCGAGCAACTGCTGAGCATCGAAATGCGAGCGCTCTCGGTAGGGGCTGGCGGTGGCATGCACCACCAGCAGCTCCTGACGGGTGTACCAGCGGTGCAGATTTGACAGTGCTGGGTGCATGGAGAAGGTGCCGTCCAATGGCAGCGCCGCGGCCGCAGCATCCTCGTCGGTGCGCAGCGCCGACCAAGCCGGATCTCCCCGAGCCGGCACTGCCGCCAGACCGTCCAGCGCGCCGCGCAGCATGACCACGACAAGGCGTGGGCCTGCAGCTTCATGGGTTGATGCTGGTGCGGCAAACACCATCCGGAGCGGTAGAAAAGCACCTGCCGCGCCCAGCAAGCGCAATCCGGCGCGACGGGTCAGCGTTGTCTGCATTCGCTTATCTCCTTTGAAACTCGGGACTCGCCAGCGCCAGCGCCAGTGCCTGTGCACTGCTGTCTGCATTGTCAATCTGCACACGCGAGCTCTGACTGAGGTCTTCACCCCAGGCCAGACGTGCCAGGCCACGGGCATCTGCAGCATGCCGGTTGAGGTCACCAAAGCGGTCCGCCCACTGGACGCGCTTTCTCAAAGTATCAGGAGACAACCAATCCTCTGTACGGTCGGGCCACCCCTGAGGGGATGGCGCCTGGCCGACCGCCTGGCCCATCCCCTTCAATTCAACAACAGCCCGCTCGACCGAGGCCACCGGGATTTTGAGCACACGGTGGGCCGATACCATCAGCTCTTCCGGGCGCTTGAACTTGGGTGGGTTCGCTGGGCTCCACGCCAGATCATGGCTGAAGAGGGCCGTGGCCAGCGCCATCAGATCACCACTGCTTTCGCGAAATCGACGAGCCACCCACGCCACGAGTGCGGCGGGCGGATCATCGGTCACAAAATGACGTGCCAGCTTGGTCGCCACAAAATTGGCGCACGCTGGGTGTCGGCTTAGGTCGTCGAGCAGTTGGTCGAGGGCTTGTGGCCCTTCGGCGTAGCGTTTGCCAAGTATCGTTTTAGGGCCGGGTTGGTGCAGTGCCGGGACGAACCCGGCCTTGCCGCCAGTTTGCGGGTTGACCGTCCAGCCGGTCAGCAGGTGTGCCGTCTGAGTCACATCCTGTTGCGTGTATCCACTGTTGACACCCAGCGTGTGCAGCTCAAGCAGCTCGCGCGCCAGGTTCTCGTTCAGTCCTTTGCTGCGCAATTGGCCAGCGCGCGATTGCGGGCCGATCGATTGCGCATTGTCCAGATAAAGCAACATGGCGGGATGCACAACGGCGGCGCGTAAGAGCTCCCTGAAACTGCCAAATGCGTTGGGCCGGATCGCTTCGTATTCGTGCGGCCATACGAGGGCGATCATGGTGCCCTTGGTCGACGCCACACAAAAATGATTGGCCCAGAAATTCACCCAACGCTCGGCGACTGGGGTAGGCGTTGCAATGGCGTGCTGCCAGCGCCGCTGCAAGCCCTTCACGTTGGTCTTGCGCAGCGTCAGCCGGGATGGCGTCATCGGCCCCAAATCATCGTCTGGTTTGCCGCCCGGTTCAACAGGCTTGGCCGCTAGCGCCCCCTTGAGGACTTCGCGGGTCAATTGCAGTGCCGCCACGCTGTCAACCAAACCGCCAGTATCCATGGCTGCAGGCTGCTTGAACTGCTCGAGCACCCAACCGCGTGGGTCGGACTGTAGGGAAGTGAGGCTGGTCTCTGAGTAACCGAAGCGGTGGGACGCGATGACAGAGGCTTGCATGGCGTGACTCTATCAGTACGGAATTTAAATCGAGGCGGGGCCGCTAGAGCAGCGCAGACCGGTCTATCGGTGTGCCGACCACAAACACGCAATCACCCTGCTCCGTGATCGGGATCGCCTTGGTCACCACCACGATGCCATCTGTGGGTGACCGCAGCAGAATGGCCGGGCGGTCGGGGCAGTCCATGAACCAGAGGCGGCCCACGGGCTGGCCGGCCACCACCGCGTCGCCGGGCTCCAGAAGGGCTTCGAACATGCCGTCTTCCGGTGACACCACGATGTTGCGCGGGTCACGGCCGTCGATGATCACAGCCGGTGGCAGGCCCAGACTGGCCCGGGTCTGCACCTGGCCCTTTTGCACGCCCACGTGGCGCAGCACGTTGTTCAAACCCTCCCAGGCCAGCCGGTGGATCGGAGCCGGGGTGCGGCCGCCGCCGCCGAGCTCGGTGGTGATCACCAGCTTGCCCTGGTTTTCGGCCTCGACCGGCAACAGGCCATTGCCGTTGACGTCGATGTACAGGTAGTGGTGGTCCGTGCACCAGGCCTCCATCGCTTCGAGCATGGCCTTGCGCTGCGCCGGGTTGTCCACCACGTGCATGTGCGAGCAGGGCAGGAAATAGGCGCTGCGCCCGCCCGCGTGCATGTCGATCACCACGTCGGCCATGGGGAACAGCACGCGGGTCAGGTAATCAGCCAGCTGTTCGTGGGGTGGGCCGTCCGGTCGGCCTGGGAAGGCACGATTGAAGTTGGCGCCCGAAGGCCAGTTGCGGGTGTTGCCCTTGGAGGCGGCCGGCGACAGCACCGGGATCACGATCACCCGCCCGGTCACCTGCTCGGGCTGCAGCTCCTGCAACAGACGCATGGCCGCGACCTGGCCCTCATACTCGTCGCCATGGTTGCCCGCCAGCACCAGCACGGTGGGCCCGTCGCCCTGCGCGATGCAGCCGATGTGGATGAAGGTGCTGGCCCAGCCCGCGGTGTTGGTGATCTTGTTGATGCGCAGGTGGCCGATCTGCTTGCCCGGGGCCTGCAGGTCAATGCTGCAGGAGACGGTAGAGGGACTCATTGGCTTACTCAAGAGAATTCTCCTTTTGCACAGGCTGTGGTTTGATGACGTCCGCCATTCATGCCGGCCTTCCGTCGCCGGCGTTGGGAATCACAGGCAACACGATGTAGGAGGGATACGCAGCATCTGAATACACGGTCTGCTCGGCCGGAACCATGTGGGTATGCCGCCCCATGGGTTCGCCCGTGTTGGGATTCACATCCAGGCGGGGCCAGTTGGATGACGAGATGTCAACCCGTATCCGGTGGCCCCGGTCAAAGAGATTGCTGGTAGGCGGCAGCACAATCGTGACCGGCACGATCTGGCCAGGGCTCAGAAACACCTCTTTGTCATAGCCCTCGCGGTAACGACAGCGAATGATCGAGTCGTTGAGCAGCATGTCGAAGCCCTCGGGATAGTCTTCGTTGGCAGGATGGACGTCGATCAATTTTGCCGTGAAGTCGGTGTCCGGCGCACTCGATGAAATCCACAGATGCACGGTCATGGGGCCCGTCACCTCGACCGCCTCGGCAAGCGGTGGCGTCTGGAACACCAGCACATCCGGTCGATCGGCCAGGCGGGGGTAGGGTGGCTCAGAGCCAAAAAACTCGGGCGCCTCCTTTTGGTCCACCGGGCCCGGCGAGAGCAGGTCGCGCAGGCGCAACACCGGGCTCAGCAGCCGCGCCCAAGCCTGCTCCATCCCGGCACCGCCGGCCGGCAACTCGCCGATGGCGCAATACAAGCCGCCCAATGTGGGGACCGGGTGCGCCGGGTCATAGGTAAATTGGCGCGCCGCTTCATCTGGTGCCGGCCCCTGCGTGGACAGGCCACCATCGCCACGCAGGAAATAGCGTGTGGGCACCGCGCGCGCCAAGGGCCAAGACGTTTCGTCACGCCAGCAGCCACCGTGATCCAGCTTGCCCTGGGGGGTCTTGCGACCCGAGCCGCCACCCATCACGAAAATCCGCACCGGTGCCTCATCAGGCGGCTGGCCGGTGGCATCGTCGGGTAACCAGCGTGAAAAGTAAGCCAATTGCTCTTCAAAGTATCGGTTCACGCCCCACACGCTCTGCGGCCCGAAGTCGACCTGATGACAATAGCTGGCCTCGCCGCGCATGCCGACGTGGCTCCAGGGGCCGACAATCAGACGCATGGGCGATTTCTTCAGGCGTGTCATGGCGCTGAAGTACTCGGTATCGGCCGCTGGGAATGGGTCATACCAACCGGTTGACATCGTGACCGGGATGTCGGCGTGCTGCGCCCAAAACTTGGTGTAGTTGTGTTCGACCCGATCCCAGTAGCTGTCGTAACCGCCCCGCGTGTAGTAGTCCAGCAGCGACGCTTCCAGCTGCGGCGTATGTCTCAGCGCCGTCTGGCCCGCCTTCCAGGGCGTGGCCCGGAACATCTGGCGCAGGTTGCGCAGGTTGTCCCACACCTCGGCCGACTTGACCGGGTCGTCCCGCACGCGCTGGTCATCCTGCGCGTGGATGAAAAGGGCCCAGAACATGTGCTGTTGCATGGCACCGCCCTCGCGGCACTGGTTCTGGAAACTGTTGGTGGGCACCACGTCGGGCCAGATGGCGGTCAGGTTTTTGGGCGCTTCAATCGCTGTGCGTACCTGGGTGATTGCCGCATAGGAACTGCCCACCGTCCCGATACGGCCATTGCTCCAGGGCTGGACGCCAATCCAGTCACAGATGTCAGCGCCATCGCGGCCCGTGTGGGGTGTGGCCGCATGGTAGTAAACCCCGGAAGCCTCGGAACGGTAACGGTCACGCAGGTCGATCAGCACCACGTTGTAGCCTTTGGGCACAAAATAGTCGGCGATCTCCGAATAGCGCCGATCGGTCTTGTCATAAGGCGTGTGCAGCATGATCGTGGGAAAGCGACCCTCGACAAAGGCACCTTCACGCGCGGGCCGGTAAATGTCAAACGCCAGCCGGACGCCGTCGCGCATCGCCACCATGACATCCTTGGAGAGATTGATGCCGTAGGGACTCATGAAATCTCCTTGTCCAATTGGATTCAGATGGCGATCGTCATGCCACCGTCGATCACCATCACCTGCCCGGTCATGAAAGCCGAGGCATCGCTGGCCAGAAACACCGCCGCGCCCATCAGATCCTCCGGGGCGCCCCATCGCTTCATGGGCGTGCGGTTGCGTATCCAGTCGTACTTGCCTGGCTGCGCTCGGAACTTGGTGTTGATGTCAGTGGCCATGTAGCCCGGCGCGATGCAGTTGACGGTGACGCCCTGCGTTGCCAGTTCGGAGGCCATGCCGCGGGCCAGCCCCTCCAGACCGGCTTTGGCCGTGATGTAGGGCGTGTTGGTACCGCGGCCGATGCGGGCATTGACCGAGGAGATCATGACAATGCGCCCCCAGCCCTGCGCCGCCATGCCAGCGGCGGCCTTGCGCGACAAACGAAAGCAGGCATCCAGCGCCACGTTCATGGACACTCGCCAGTCCTCGTCCGATATCTCAAAAAAATCGCGCGGCACACCAAAGGCCGCGTTGTTGATCAGGATGTCCAGCTTGCCAAAGCGAGCCACGATGTCATCGATGGCCGCATCAGCAGCGGGTCGGTCACACACATCGAAGGCGGCGATGGCGGCCCGGCCCCCTGCTGCTTCGATCTCGGCGCACCGCGCCGTGAGTGTGCTGGCGTCGCGACCGTTCAGTACCACCAATGCGCCGGCATCGGCCAGGGCGCGGGCCATGGCAAAGCCCAGGCCGCGGGATGCGCCGGTCACCAGGGCAACCCGCCCGTTCAGAGAAAACAACGGACTCATCAGACGTGCCCTCCGGGTTCGGTCAAGCGCCTTGGCCAGTGTCCTGGTCAGGCCGCAAACAGCGGGGCTGCGTCCGGCGTGTAGCGGGCCACGCCGGCCGGATCCAGCTCGATCCCCAGCCCGGGCTTGTCGGGAATGGGCAGCATGCCATCGGCGTCCAGCACAAAGGGCTCGCGCAGAATGCCGTCCACGTAAGGGCTGCCGCCGATGAACTCCACCAGGTCCACACCGGGGAACGCGGTGGCCAATTGCAAATCGGCCGCCACCCCTAGGGCGGTGTTCCAGCCATGGCCGACATAGCGCACGCCATGGTCCTCGGCCATCCAGACGATGCGGCGCTGCTCGCTGATGCCGCCCACCTTGGTCACATCGGGCTGCACGATGTCAAAGGCGCCGCGCTCCAGCCAGGGCTGGAACGACTGGCGCCGCGTCAGCACCTCACCACCGGCAATCGGCACCGGGCTGGCGCGGCGCAGCACGCAAAAATCCTCCAGGGCATCGGGTTTGAGTGCTTCTTCAAACCAGCCCACCTGGTAATCGGCCAGCATGTCCGCCGTGCGCAGCGCCCACTTCAGGCCCTGCGGCCAATGGGCATCGCTGGCGCCGGGGTCAACAAACAGCTGCACATCGGGGCCCAGGGCATCACGGGTGGCGGCGATGATGGCGCGGTCCAGCCCGGCGTCGTGGCTTCGGCCAAAGGGCCCCCAGCCAACCTTGAACGCCTTGAAGCCACGCGCCTTGAAGGGTGCCACCACATCGTGCATGCGCTCGGGCATCTCCATGAGCAGCGAGCAATAGGGGCGAACGCGTTCGATGTAGCGCCCACCCAGCAGACTGCCCACCGACAGCCCGGTGACCTTGCCCAGGATATCCCACAGGGCAATGTCGATGCCGCTGATGGTGTGCGTCAGGGTGCCGCCACGCCCCATCCAGAAAGTGTTTTGGTGCAGTTTTTCCGTCACCCGCTCTGGTTGCAGCGCGTTTTCACCGCGAAACAGCGGCTCCAGCACCTGCAGCGCAGCCTGCACCAGCCGGCCGTCGGTGAACACGCTGCCGTAGCCGGTGATGCCAGCGTCGGTGTGGACGGCAATCAGGGCGTGGATGGAGTCTTCGGGGCGGATTTCTGCCGACCAGCCGCCTTTGGGACTTTCGCCAAACAGGGGCGCGGCAACGATGGACCGGATGCGGACGGGGGGGCGGGGGCTCGATTGGGCTGGGCTCGATGGCAACATGGCGTCTCCTTGTCCTCTCAAAGGGTTTGTGCCAGCGTTTCGGACCGGCGTCGGGCGATGATGTTCTCCAGGTCGACCTTGTGAATCTCGACATCGATGTGATCGCTGATGGCCAGCGCCATGTCAGCCACATGGCCCGACTGGAAAACCTTGATCAGCGAGGTATGTTCTTCGACGATGTCGAGCATCGGCTTGCCCAAAGCCGACAAGCCAAAGATGATGGTCATCTGGCGGGACAGCATTTCCCACATGTCGCTCAGTACGGCGTTTCCGGCAAAGCTGGTGAGGACGCGATGGAACTGGGTGTCGGCCGTCGCAAATCCAAAAACGTCATTGGCGTCGGCGCGGGCCTTCATGTCGTCCACAATGGCCTGCAATGCGTCGATGCTGGCCCGGTCATTGCGCCCGAGGCGGATCGCTCGGGTGAGCGCGGCCGTTTCAAGGGCCACCCGGACCTCGATCAGCTGGTCGATGCGTTCTGCCGTGACTGGCGTCAGCCGTATGCCCTTGTAAGGCTCATTGATGACGATGCCCTGACTTTCCAGCACCCGCAGCGCCTCGCGCACGGGCACCCTGCTGACGCCCAGCCGCTGGGCCAATTCCGTCTCGATGATCCGGTCACCGGGCAGGATCAAGCCCTCAGCAGCAGCGCCAATCAGTGCCTCGATGACCTGCTGCGCCAGGGTGCGCGGCTGTAACTTGGTCAGCGATGACTTCTGAACCTCCTGCGGGGCTGATGGGGCCAGTGTTGAATGGTCTAGGACAAGATGTGCCATTTTGGATATTGTATACTATTATAAAGTATGCGCCACCGGTCTTCACCAGCCCACACGCGGGGCCCAGGTCGACCATGCCTTGTTCCAGTAGGGTTGCCCATTGACGGTGATGCTGGTCTCAACATCGTGGTGCATCCCCTTGGCATCGCTGCGCGTGGTGCACTGGGCATAAACACGGCACATCCAGTTCGGTCGGCTCATGTCGTAACTGAAGTCGCTGACGACACTGGCCTGGTCAGGCCGATGCAAGTCAACGGTATAGCGCGACCGGTTGACCCCGACCCCTGAATTGGTCCGGTAGCTGCAGGTCAAGGTACCGGCAATGAGGTCTCGGGTGACCGCATACTCGGGCGCCGGAATCTGGGCCTGGGGCAAGGGCTCGAATTCGCTGGGCAAAAACTGCGGGGGCGGCAGTGCCGCAGCCTGAACCACGGGCAGCTCCAGCCGAGACGGTTGGCCCTGTCCGCGATGAATGTGGGCCACATAATGCTCCGGCGTTGGCCAGGCATTGAGCACATCGGCCCCACTGAGCATGAGGCAGAGACGATGGCCTGGCGCGAAACGGTAGGCGGCCGCCTGCAGGGGCACGTCCAGTGGGTAGGTGCGGCCTGGCGTCAAGGCCTCGGGCTCACGGTGTGATTGCAGGTGCGTGAGGTTGAGAACCGCCTTGGTGACGAGAACGCTGGTGCCATCGGGGGCGACGTCGCACAGCTTCAGGCTCAAAAACGCACTCGCTGCTCCGGCCTGGTAGTACAAGGTGGCGCGTGGCACACCCACCACCTCCAAAGCGTTGGGTAAAGGCTCGCTGGAATACACCAGCGACAGGCCCGAGTCAATGCGCTGATCGTCTGCCATGCCCCAGCCGGGGGTAAATTGGCCAATCGCGTACCGGCCCGCTGCGACGCCGGTGTCGGGTCGGTACTCAAGTTTGTCCATTCCGGCTGGCGCAGTGTCGGCCCCGTTCGCACCGCCGAGCCGGCCATCGGCACCGAGTGGCATCGACAGCACATTGGCTGGCGGTGGCCAGGCCGACTCATTTCGGAAATAGCCGGGATCTTCCCGACGTAGCGGTGCCGGCAGCACGTAATCCCGCACAAACACGGTGACCGGCGGCTCAAGATCGACCGGGCGGGCCGGATCGGTATCGCGCCCCTTGAGGTGTTTATCAAACCAGCGCAGGCATTCGTAGCGGTCGCTCATGCGCGGCAGCGGCCAGGCATTCTCAGGGTAGTTGTGCGTCCAGGGACCGACGATCACCCTTTTGGGGCAGCTCAGGCGCTCATACGTGTGCAGCAGATCATCGCCATACCAGTCCGCCCACCCGCCGATGAGGAAGGTGGCCGCTTTCACCTTGTCATGGTCGTCCCGGAGCAGTCTGGACTGCCAAAACGGGCCATCGAGCAGGTTGTCCACGTAGGCGAGGCTCCAGGGCGTCGATCGCTCAAGACGCTGCCGCCAGACGGCCTCCCACTGCTCTCCCAACAACTCCGGGACGGGTGGCGCGTAGTTGTAGGCGGCCATCAGAGGCGCGAAATTTTCCATCGCAAACAGGCGCAGCGTGCCGCCCGGGCAGGCCATGCCCTGGTACCAGTCCGAGCACATTTGGCACAGCACGACCGCTTTCAAGGCTGGCGGCGCCTGACGCGCGGCGTCAAAACAAACGCCTGCGGTGTAACTGATGCCGATCATGCCCACATGGCCGTCGCACCAGGCTTGCTCGGCGCACCACTGAATCACCGCAACGCCATCCTGCACCTCAGACTCGCTGGTCGGCGATGTGCTGAAACCTTCCGAGTCCCCCGTCCCCCGGATATCGACATTGACAAAGACATAGCCCTGCGACGCAAAGAAGGGGTAGCGGGTGGCCCGAGGCCCATAGGCGCTGTTGTTGACCTTGTGGTAGGGCGTGTACTCAATGATGGCCGGCACCCGCTGGCCTTGAACTTCGGGCAGGTACAGGTCAGCCGCCAGCGTGATGCCATCAGGCATCGGAATGCGGACGTTGCGGATTACCTTGACTGTGTACGCCATGTGTGCTCCTAGATGGCCTGCGCCTGCCGTCAGGGCTGTGCTGACATTGGTTCAACCAACCATCGGTGCAAGCGGATGGACATTGTATACTTTTAGAAAGTATGCTATCGTCTGTTGCAACCGTGTCTTTCCATGATTGATCTTGGAGTCCGTCAGATGCCACCTGTGAAAAGTCGAGTCCAATGTGACATCGATTTCGACCGTCCGGGACGGCAGGCGGCTTTTCTGCGGGCGCCAAATTCCACCAACACCTCGGGCTGGGGCACGGTTCAAATTCCGATTTATGTCCTCAAGAACGGTGTGGGTCCCACGCTGTTGCTCACAGGCGGGGTGCACGGCGACGAGTACGAAGGTCAGATTGCCATCTCACGGCTGGCCCAAACGATCAAGGCAGAGGACATTTCCGGCCGGCTGATCCTGATGCCCTCGGTGAATCTGCCGGCGGCGCTTAACCAAAACGGCACCAGGATGTCGCCCATCGACGGGCGCGACCTGAACCGCTGCTTCCCGGGCCACCCCACGGGCACCTTCAGTGACATGCTGGCGCACTTCATTGACAGCGTGATCCTGCCGCACGTGGACGTTGCCGTGGACATGCATACCGGCGGTCACTCAGCGGAGTTCGCTTTGTGCACCGTCATGCACGCCATCGACGACGTCGAACTGCGCCGCAAAACGCTGGCGGCTGCCACAGCGTTTGGCGCCCCCTTCAATGTGATTTTTTCCGGCGTTGACGAAGGTTCAACCCTGACGTCGGCCATTGAGCGGCGAAAAATCGTGTGCTTTGGCACCGAAATTGGCGGCTGGGGCCGGGTCAATATTGAAGCCCTGCGCATCGGCGAGCGTGGCGTACGAAACTTGATGCAGCACTTGGGCATGACAGCGGGAGCGCCTGACACGAGCCAAAAAAGTGGCGATGCTGGCAACCGGCACATGGTGGTGCCCAGCCCGGACTGTTACAGCTTCGCACCGAGTGGCGGCCTGTTTGAGCCGTGTCATCTGGCAGGCGAACCCGTGGAGGCAGGCCAGATTGCCGGCTTTCTTCATTTTGTTGAAGATCTTGACCGCGCACCTGTCGCCTTGCATTACCAGGCCAACGGCGTACTATGGGCAGCCTGCGGCCCGGGACGTGTGCTACGCGGTGACTGCGTGGCCGTAGTCATGCAAGCCTATGAGTAAACCAAAGCCTGAGGCAGGCAATGCCAACGTGTCCGTCACGGACTTCCATGATCCAACCCTAGGAGACTGATGTGATGAAAAAAACCTACCTTACTCTCGCAATGTCCGCATTGCTTGTGCTGACAGGCGCAGGCCCGGCACACGCCCAGAAAAAAGGAGGCGACGTGGTGATCGGGATGACGGCAGCGCCGCCCTCGCTGGACCCCCACGCGACCTCGGCGCAAGTTGCGCGCAATGTCAATCTGCACATTTTCGAAACCCTGTATGCGCGGGACGAAGGTGCACGGCCCGTGCCTGACCTTGCAGAAGGCGTCACCATTTCTGCGGATGGCCTGACCTATGTGTTCAAGCTGCGCACGGGCGTCAAGTTTCACAATGGCAAGGACATGACATCGGCCGACGTCGTGGCGTCGTTGGAGCGCTATCGCAAGGCAGGCGCTTCGGCCAGCCTGATTGGCGCCATTGATTCAGTCAGCGCCACCGGCCCGAGTCAGGTCACCATCAAGCTCAAGACCGTTCAATCCACCTTCCTTGGCAATCTGTCAAGCCCGCGTGCCCCGATTGCCATCATGCCTGCCGAAGAGGCTGCCAAAGAGATGGGCAAAGCCAGCTCGATTGGCACCGGGCCATACAAGTTTGTGGAGTACAAGCCAGACAGCCACATCAAGATAACCCGATTTGACGGCTACAAGCCCAATCCGGCCTACAAAGATCGCGACGGCTTCGCTGGCGCCAAGGTTGCCTACATTGACAATGTGACCTTCCGCTTCATGCCGGAGACCAGTGCGCGTGATGCAGCCGTGGAAACCGGTCAAATTCAACTGAATGAGACAACGGACGGCCCGACCGCCAAGCGCCTGAAAGGGAACCCTAACTTCCAGGTGATCCCGGTGCTGCCTTTCGCATCCATGATCCTCAAGTTCAACATGGCACAGGGCATAGGCGCTGATCTGAACTTCCGTCGTGCGGTGGCTCAGTCGCTAGACCTCGAGGAAATCATGGCCGTGGCTTACCCGGACATCTACCGCATTGACACCAGCTGGGTCTATGCGGGGTCGGCCTACCACTCTGCCCGTAAGACCCCCAAGCAGGACCTGGCCGCTGCCAAGGCCACTTTGGCCAAGTCGGGCTACAAGGGAGAGAAAGTCACCTTCATCGTGCACAACGATCGACCCACCATCGACACGGCAACCGTCATTCAGCAACAGGCATCGCAAATTGGGGTCAACATGGAGGTGAAAGTGGCGGACTGGCCGACGACCTCCAACCTGGGCCTCAAGAGCGACACCGGCTGGAACCTCTGGACCCATGGCTTCGGAATTGAGCCCTATGAAGGCCCGGCCTCTGCCATGTCACATTGGGTGAAAGGACAAGGTCAGCGCAAAGCAGACCCGGTCATCGACAGCCTGTTCGACAAGTTCAACAGCGAAATGAACATCGAAGCACAGAAGAAATTGTTCGTCGACTTCGAGAACCAGATGAATGACCAGGCCATCGCCGTGAATATGGGGAACTATGGCCTGTTCCAGGTCGCCACCTCCAAGCTGAAAAACTTCAAGCCCTACCGTATCCCACGCATGTGGGGTGTCTGGCTGGATTGATCTTCAAGCTGATACTGCCCGATGGGACGCTTCATCATCCGCCGCCTGCTGGCGTCGATTCCGGTGTTGTTTCTGGTGTCCCTGATCACGTTTGGCTTGTTGTGGCTGGTGCCGGGTGACCCCGCATCCATCTTCCTGGATGCCAGCGCCACTGCTGAAGCGCTTGACCGTGTGCGCCACGAGCTCGGGCTGGACCGGCCCTTCCTGGTGCGCATGGGCGAGTGGTATGTGCGGCTGCTACAGGGTGACCTGGGGACATCACTGCTGCTCAACCGGAGTGTCACTGAGGCCATCCTGGAGCGGCTGCCCATCACCCTGTCGCTGACCGCCATGGCCTTTGTGATGTCGGTGCTGCTCGGTATAGCGGCCGGTGTTCTGGCGGCGGTGCGTCATGGCCGCGCTGCCGACCAAGGCTTGATGAGCCTGGCGCTGTTGGGTCTGTCGATCCCCGAGTTCTGGCTCGGTCTGGTGCTGATCTGGCTGGTGGCGGTTCTGGTGCCTGTTTTTCCTGCTGGGGACTACGTTGCTTTTGCCAAAGACCCCTGGCAATGGGCCCGCCATCTGGCTCTGCCCACGTTCACACTGGCCTGCATCCAGATGGGCTTTGTGGCGCGCATGACGCGCTCCAGCATGCTCGAAGTGTTGGGTCAGGACTTCGTGCGCACCGCCCGCGCCAAGGGTCTGCCGGAGCCCTATGTGGTGCTGCGGCACGGCTTGGTGAACGCCATGGTACCAATTGTGACCGTCATGGGCATCATGATCGGCGCACTCCTGGGCGGCGCCGTGGTCACCGAACAGGTTTTCTCCATTCCCGGCTTGGGGCGTCTGATCATCGGGGCGGTGCTGTCGCGCGACTTTCCGGTGATACAAGGGGGATTGTTGTTCCTCGCGCTGATCTACCTCAGTGTCAATCTGCTGGTTGATCTCCTGTACGCAGTCATCGACCCAAGGGTCAGACTGGGCTAAGTGATGGAACACCGAACCAGCTTTCTGCGCCGACTTCTGTCCAACCGCTCGTTCACCATCGGGGCATCCCTGGTTGGGCTGGTGCTCGTGTTGGCCTTGCTGGCCAGTGTCATCGCTCCGTTTGACCCACTCAAGGGCAACTTCCGCGCCCGCATGATGGCGCCCAATTGGCAGCATTGGATGGGTACCGATCAATTTGGCCGCGACATCCTGTCCCGGATTTTGCACGGCGCTCGGATTTCACTGCAGATCGGATTCATGGTGGCCATCATCACGGCTCTGGCCGGCGTCCTGATTGGTGCGACCTCAGGTTACTTCCGCCGCCTGGACGGCCCCCTCATGCGATTGATGGACGCATTCATGGCTTTTCCTTCCATCATCCTGGCCATTGCCGTCAGTTCCGTCCTGGGGGCTTCTGTGATCAATGTGATCATTGCACTGGCTATCGCAGCGACGCCGCACACGGCGCGGGTCGTTCGCGCTTCGGTGATGGTGGTGCGCGAAATGGAATTTGTCGAGGCGGCCCGTGCCCTCGGCGCGGGGCATGTCCGCATCCTGTTGCGCCACATCATGGCCAACGCCATGGCGCCGCTGATGGTCCGGATTACCTATGTGTTTGCCGTCGCCATTCTGAACGAGGCTGTGCTCTCGTTCATCGGTGTCGGCCCACCACCGCCGGCGCCCACCTTTGGCGCCATCATCGCCAACGGCAGGGACTTCATCGTTGCCGCGCCCTGGATCACGGTGGCACCTGGCCTTGCCATTTTGGTCTGTGTGTTGGGGTTGAACTTGCTGGGTGACGGCTTGCGTGACGTCCTGGACCCGCGGATGTCGGTGAACGCCCGATGAGTCCGACGACACCCATCCTGCAGGTTCAGCAGGTCACCACCGCGCTGGGGACTGACGGTCCGGAAATCCTGAGCGGCGTGGACATCGGCCTCAACAGTGGCGAAGTGCTCGGTGTCGTGGGTGAGTCGGGGTCTGGCAAGAGCATGCTGGCCCTGTCGATCATGGGGCTGCTGCCCAGACCGATCACCGTGCGCGGCGGCGAGATTCTGTTGCAAGGCCGCAGCCTCTTGCAGTTGCCGGCGCACGAATTGCGCGGCCTGCGCGGCAAAGACATGGCGATGATTTTCCAGGAGCCGATGACCTCGCTCAACCCGGTGATGCGGGTCGGTCAACAAATCAGTGAGGTGCTGCGCTGGCATCGATCAATGCAGGGCGAGGCAGCGCGCCAGGAGGGCATTGCCCTGCTCAAGCGGGTGGAGATGCCCGATCCTCAGCGCCAGATTGACGCATACCCCCACGAACTGTCAGGAGGTATGCGGCAACGCGTGATGATTGCCATCGCATTGGCCGGTCGACCCAAACTGCTGATCGCCGACGAACCCACCACCGCGTTGGATGTGACGATTCAAGCGCAAATCCTGGAGTTGATACGCCATATCCAGCGCGATGAGGGCATGTCTGTGCTGCTGATCACACATGACCTGGGTGTGATTGCAGAAATGTGTGACCGCGTTGCCGTGATGTACGCGGGGCGGGTGGTGGAACAGGGTGCGGTGCTGGACATCTTTGACCGGCCTGCCCACCCCTATACCAAGGGCCTGCTTGCATCGCGCCCCAAAATTTCCGCTGGTGCCAACTGGCTCAGCACCATCGAAGGCACCGTGCCGGCTGTTGGCCAAATGGGTGCCGGCTGCAGTTTCGCGCCGCGTTGCCCCATGGCCGGCCCGGCTTGTACGCAACGGCCACCTCTGCGCGAAGTCGGCCCCGCGCACCAGGCGGCCTGTGTACACCCCTTCGCCAGTGAGCCTGACCCCAAGGCACAAACCGCATGAACGGCGTCACTCCCCTGATCGAGGCACGCGGGCTGCGCAAATATTTTGAGCGACCCCGACGTTTTCTAGCTCCAGCCGAAGCACCGTTGCGCGCCGTGGACGGTGTCGATCTCAGCATTGCACCCGGTGAGACGCTGGGTCTGGTCGGCGAATCGGGTTGCGGCAAATCCACCACCGGCCGCCTGCTGCTGCGCCTGATCGAGCCCAGTGGCGGCATCATCCTCCACCATGGTGAGGACATCACCCGGCTTGACGCCGCCGGCATGCGCAGCAAGCGGCGCGCGATGCAGATCGTGTTTCAGGATCCGTATGGGTCATTGAATCCGCGCATGCGGGTGTCCGAACTCATCGCCGAGCCCTTGGTGATTCATGGCGTGGGCGACAGCGCCAGCCGGGCGGCCCGGGTGCGGCGCCTGCTGGACCTGGTGAGCCTGCCCGGCAGCGCCCTGCAACGCTATCCCCATGAATTTTCCGGCGGCCAGCGACAGCGCATCGGGATCGCCCGAGCCCTGGCACTGGAGCCGGAGTTCATCGTCGCCGACGAAGCGGTGTCAGCGCTGGATGTGTCGGTGCAGGCCCAGGTGATCAACCTGCTGCGCGAGTTGCAGCGCGACCTCAAGCTGACCTACCTGTTCATCTCGCACAACCTCGCAGTGGTGCGCAACATCAGCGACCGGGTGGCCGTGATGTACCTGGGTCGCATCGTCGAAGTCGCGCCGGCTGCAGCGCTGTTTGCGCGTCCCCGGCACCCCTACACGCAGGCGCTTTTGGCGGCCTTGCCGGCCGATCACCCCGCCCAACGCCGAACCCATGCGGTGATCAAGGGTGACCTGCCCAAACCGGATTCCACCAGCGTCGGTTGCCGCTTTGCCAACCGCTGCCCCCATGCTCAACCCCAGTGTTTGACCCAAGACCCCGTTTTCCACGAGACCGCACCAGGCCATCAAGTCGCTTGCTTGCGGCTCGCCGACGGCAGTCTGCCACTTTGAAAGGTGACCTCATGACCACACGCCCGCGCATCCTGATCGCCGAATGCATGCAGGAGATTTCCTCGTTCAACCCGCTCGCCGGCGATTACGACAACTTCCATATCGAACGTGGTGACGAGATGCTGGCGCAGGACGGCATCAACACGTCGCTCGGCGGCGCCCTGGCCGTGTTTCGCGAAACCGGTATGGACCCGGTATTGACCATCAGCGCTCGCTCCGGCTCGGCCGGCATTCTGCTGGCACAGGCCTGGCAGCGTCTTGCGGGCGAGGTGCTGGCCGCCATCGCTGCCCAGGCCGGCAGTGGCATTGACGGCGTCTATTTCTCCCTGCATGGCGCCATGGCAGCACAGGGTGAGCTGGACCCGGAAGGCTATCTGTTGAGCGAAGTCCGCCGCATGGTGGGCCCGGACATCCCGATCGTGATTTCGCTCGACCTGCATGGCATCCTGACCGACCGTATGCTCAAACACATCAACGGTGTCACGATCTACCACACCTACCCGCACGTGGACTTTGCCTCCACGGGCCAGCGCGCGGCGCGGGTGCTGCACCGGCTTGTCACAGAGAAGATCCGGCCCACGATTGCCCGTGTGGTCATTCCGGCGCTGGTTCGCGGCGATGAACTGATCACCAAATCCGGCTGCTATGGCGAATTGATCCGCGAAGCACGACGGCTGGAGCTCGAGGGCGTGGCCATGTCTGCTGGCATCATGATTGGCAACCCCTTCACGGACGTGCCGGAACTCTGCTGCCAAGTCGTTGTCGCCACGGCCGGTGATGCCGACGTGGCAGAGCAAGAGGCCCTGCGGCTGGCGCGAGAATTCTGGCCGCTGCGTCACCGGATGCAAGGCAAGCTGATCTCACTGGATCGCGCCATCGCCCAGGCCGGCAGCATTGCGGGCCCGGTGATTTTCACCGACGCTGCAGACGCTACCTCCTCCGGCGCCACGGGCGACTCCAATCTGATCATCAAGGGTTTGCGCGATGCCGGTTATCGAAAACGGGTGCTGGCCCAGATCGTTGACCCGGCAGCTGCCGCAGCGGCCCATCGGGCGGGTGTCGGCGCCCGGATCAGTGTCAGCCTGGGTGGCGCCATCGACCCCAAGCGTTTCGCGCCCATGCCAGTCACAGCGCGGGTACGCCTGCTGTCAGACGGACAAGCTCAGCTGGAAACCATGAAACTGGGCTTGGACGCCGGTCCGACTGCCGTGCTGGAGTTTGACAACTTCACCGTGGTGGTGTTCAGCCGCACGCTGTCCTTGCTGGACCGGGCCATGTATTACGCCAATGGTCTGGACCCGACCGATTTTGACCTTACGGTGGTCAAGTCACCGCATACGGAACACCACATGTACGATGCCTGGGTCGACAACAATTTCAATGTCGACGTACCGGGGGCCACCTCTGCCAATCTGAAGACCTTGGGCCATACCATTTGCGCCCGGCCCATGTACCCGCTCGACCCGGATGCCAGTTTTGAGCCACGGGCCGTCATTTACCGTAGCTGACCTTTGGCTTCGCAAGTGATGACGGGCCAAGGTAGGGAGGCACCTGGATGGGATCAGGGTGGCGGCGCATTCGGCTCCGCGGCTGTCCCCCGCCCCGCGGGCTCCTCCTTGATGCCGCTGCGCCGAATGCCCTACCACCCTGATCTGGCAAGGTGTTTGGTGCGCAGCTCCCCCTGAAGGCAAACTGACCATGAAGATTGATGCCGTAGATTTCTTTTACCTGGCCATGCCTGAGGTCACCACCGAGGCCGATGGCAGCCAGGATGCCCTGCTGGTGCGCGTTTCCGCCGGTGGGTTGGTTGGCTACGGCGAATGTGAGGCGGCGCCGCTGCCGTCGATCGCGGCCTTTGTC
>Ga0214921_10003311_pt1 | contig 24851 bp, 24 predicted proteins | sample LL1505_MetaG_FD_177992 | JGI IMG/M metagenome (GOLD analysis project Ga0214921, IMG submission 177992) | Freshwater microbial communities from Lake Lanier, Atlanta, Georgia, United States - LL-1505 | ecosystem: Environmental > Aquatic > Freshwater > Lake | place: USA: Georgia | collected...
TATGAGAGATGGTCGGGATATTGACCATTTAGAAAGGGACCCCAAGATTTTAGCTTATCCCGTTTATAGTGTTGATAGAAGATACAAAAATATCAATTCAATAAATGATATTCCGGAACTCGATAAAATTATATTGAAAGATTTTTTTACAAACTATAAAAATAATGAAAATAAAATGACTGTTGTTGATGGATTTGGGGATTATGATGATGCAATTAATGTGATTGAAGAATCCAAAAAATGTTTTTTAGAAAAAAAGGTTGTTGATAAAAAATAGTGGTGTTATATATTATAAAATTAAACTTTTATAGAAAAGTTTAATTAAATTTTTTATTATTCAGTTTCTTCTTGTTCTTGTTCCGGCTCCGGCTCTTCTTGCTGGTCCGGCTCTTCTTGCTGGTCCGGCTCTTCTTGCTGGTCCGGCTCTTCTTGCTGGTCCGGCTCTTCTTGCTGGTCCGGCTCTTCTTGCTGGTCCGGAACTAATCTCTTTTGTAAAATATATTCATTTTCTATTTTTGAAATTATTTGATTATATAATTCTTCAAATAAAATATTACTTTCTGTTTGAGTTGAATTTTCTTTATTTTTCATATATTTCAACTGATTATTTTTATAGTATTTTATATCTTGTATAAAATCATTACTATCTAATAGCGCCATAATAATATAATTTTTGCTTCTAATTGTTTCAATGCATTGTTTTATATACTCTCTCCGGACATCAGCACTATAAATCTGGGTCAAATTCTTCCCAATTGTTGTGTAAGCATTATAAAATACAGCTTGTTTATCTTGATACACTTTATATCCATAAATTCCTAATCTTTTTATAAATTCACTATCCGCACCAAACCGATTATCATGATAATATCCAATCTTATTATATAATTTTCTATAAAAAATATAATTATAATAATTAGACTTCTTTATCTCAATTATATTATCAATGTTATCTTCATAAAATATTCGATTAAATCCAGTTCCATATCCCCAGTATAATACTTTTTCTTTATTCAACTCATCCAATTTTTTAATTTCATATTCATATTTTTCTGGTAAAATATAATCATCCCCATCAACAAACCCAATATAATATCCACTTGACATTAATATCCCCAAATTCCGACAATAATATGTCCCACTATTAATTTGAGTTGAATATATTTTAACGCGTCCATTATTCCCGAAACTCTGTAATAATATATTCATTGACTGGTCAGTTGAACAATCATCTATAACTATTACCTCCAAATTCTTATATGTATTATTCAATATAGAAAGAACCGTCTTTTTAATATGCGACTCATTATTATAATTCGGAATAATTACAGATATTTTTCTATTATTCCTTTTATATTTTATCTCTATCTGATTCATAATTTTTATACAACACTCTTCTAATATTGTATCCTTATAATTTAATATATCTTCCCATTTTAATTTTATCAATATATCATAATCATTCCATATTATTACAGTATTATTACTTTTTATCACACGAACAAAACAATTTTTATCATTAAAATATTTTATTATATCCATATTCTATTTTATAAAAATATAATCATTTCTGAACTATTATATCCATGAAATAATTATATAAATCAGTTGAAACTTTATACCAACTATAATTTTTCTTTATATACTTCTTCAATAATAAATATGTTTTATCATCCAAAACTTCTTTTATATTCTTAAAATTTTTTGATAAAATATTAATAATATCTTGTGAATCAATCTTATTCTTATATAAACCGGCGCCGTCTTGAATAATTGTTGAATTAACATAATATATATATGATTCCCCCCCATTTTTATAAATCGGGTCAATATAATCACTGGCGCTTCCAGTCCTTGGGACTAAAACGCGCAAACCTGACGCCAGCGCCTCCAACATCGTCAAACCAAATCCCTCCGCCAAATAAGGAGATATATATAAATCCGCCGAATTAAATAAATCATTTATTTCAGAATAATTGAGCGTCCCATCTATAAAAATAATATGTGATTTTAATGTAGTTGTATTATATCCAAGATGATTTATATAAGCATCAACGAACTCCCGTGATTTATAAAGGTCCGTCATCCCCTTCAATAATAACTTGAACGGTAATTTTTGGATGATAACCAGATGATAAAGGGCTTCTAATATTAAAAAAATTCCCTTGTTCATTGTCATTGCGCCAATATTAATTAATAAAATATCGTCGTCGAGAATATTATATTTGCGCCGTATTTGTTTGCGGATTGAATCATTTGAGTGTCGATAAAAAATAGAAGTATCCACCCCATGCGAAATTATTCGATTCCTCTTTTTATCATCCAAGTATCCTGTCATACCACGCAACGACCATTCCGATGGAGCCGTAAAATAAAAGTTTTTGTTTTTAATCAAATAACTTCTGATGTCTTGTTTTGGGTCATGATGAAAATAACTATTGTTCAGAATGGCGAATTCACTCGTATAAAAAACACACACTGGGACCGAAGTAGGAGTTTGGGACGGTTCAAGATTATAAGGATATGTCTGTCTATATATTATATCAACTTTCTCACCATTATATGGTTTCAAATTTTTCAGTATTCGATTATATTCTTTGGAATACGTCAGTTTTTGATTATTTTTCCAATTTATATCACAATATGAACACTCTCTAACATAAAAAATAATTTTATTCATTTTATCTGGCCCATACTGTTTCCACAAATGAACCAATAAAAATGCTAAAACATTTCCATACGAATGCTGTAAAAGGCGCCATCCCTCAAATAATACACTTATCATTGATAAATATATTATACTGCTTTTTTTATGTTTGTATTTGTGTTTGTGTTTATTTTATCAATAAATTATCCAAATTCTCTAATAAAGCCATTCTTATATATTTCTTTTTTTTAATATCATCTTTTGCTTTCGATAAATATTTAACTCGTTCTTCCCTATTAATTATACATGTCAAATTTTTATCAATTACTGTATTCGCAAAATATTCAGAAGTTCTTGGCTTATAATCCTTAAAGTATAAATATTTATTAAAAATCATTCTCTCTTGAAGTTCACTATCTGCTCCAAATCGATTATCATGATAAAATCCAATTTTATTGTAAATTTTACGTCGGAACATTGTTATATAATAGGGTGTCATAATTTGTTTAATTATTTCATAATTTTCATTCATATAAATCCTTGTAAATGGTCTCTGATAAGCCCAATATTGGTTATTGATTGGATTACTCAACCAAGTATACATACGTTCTATTAATTTTGGACCAATATAATCATCCCCATCAACAAAAAAAATGAAAGAACCATTTGAAAGAAGTATTCCTTTATTTCTACAATAATATGTCCCACAATTTTCTGTATTTATAAATAACCGTATTTTTTTAGATTCAATTTCTTTTTTAAAATTATCTTGGATTATTTTTACTGAATTATCTGTCGATTTATCATCTACAATTATTATTTCTATATTTTTATATGTGCTTTTTAATATTCGCGTTATTACTTCTTGTATGAAATATTCATTGTTATAATTTGGAATAATTACCGATACTATATTATTCTCTATTTTGTATTTTTCTTCTATTTTATTAGTTATATCTTCCATAATTTTATTAATATCAATTAATGAATCTAATTTATATTTAATTTGTATATCAATATCATTCCATACAATTATTTTATCTTTTTTTTTATTTAAAAAAACCCTTGAAAAAAATGGGAATGATGATAATTCATTTTTTAAAGATTCTACAATTTCTGTCATAATTTTGTTTAGATTATATTTATATTATATAAACAAAAAATATGGAAAATATGGAAAAAATGGAAAAAATGGAAAAAATGGAAAAAATGGAAAAAATGGAAAATATGGAAAATATGGAAAACGTATCAATTATAAAAAATTATATTGCTCCACTTTTACTTATGATTATCCTCCCAATATTATTAATACTCCTACTCAAAAAATACGCAACTGCATCTTCTAAAAATATATATCCAAATACCTTTTCCCTTGGGGTTTTAATAGTTCTCCTATTATGGGGATACTCCTCCATCAAATTCTTCCCCAAAAATTTTGAAGGACCAACCAACCTTGATGGGATGACACCCAAATATCAAGGAAATGGATTTGTATTTTGGGCGATAACTACGGTAATAACTGGGATTATCTGCTTCTTTATTCCTACATTCCCCATGAAATTCACCGAAAATTTCATCTCAATAATTATAACTTTCGCAATTTTTGGATTTATATTCGTGTTTTATCTATACATAAAAGACCGCAATATCTACTGGGATAAAGATGAAGACGATAAAAAAGGATACTCCGACGTATTCCGCTTTTATAGGGGCCTCTCATTTCATCCCACCGTGGGAGGCGTCGATGTCAAACAACTCACCAACTGTCGATTCGGTATGATAGGATGGCAAATCATCATTACAATATTCGCCTTTTTCAGTTATTATAACTACGGTTTCAATACCGCAATGGCCGTCTCATTCATCCTCCAATCCCTATACATCGCCAAATTCTTCTTCTGGGAAACCGGATACTTCAACACTCTCGATATAACTCTCGACCGCGCCGGATATTATATCTGCTGGGGATGTATAGTATTCGTCCCCGCCTTTTACACATTCGCCTCCTACTATTTAGCAAACAATCCATCAAAGATTCCTCTGGGTGTAGGGGCCATATTTTTAGCTCTGGGTATAGCATTTATATGGCTAAATTACGATGTAGATGCGCAAAAGGAAGCATTTAAGAAAGATAATGGGGCTATGATATGGGGCAAAAAAGCTGAATATATTTCTGATACTAGTGAGGCGGGGGGAAGGAAATTACTGACGAGTGGTTGGTGGGGTGTCAGTCGGCACATTAATTACGTCTTCGAGATTGGCCTGTCTGCCTGTTGGTGTGGGGTCGCCCTCAAATTACCCCCTCTTGCATATCTCGCCTATATTATCATACTACTCGTTCATAGAACATTCCGAGATGAGGAAAAATGCGTGAAAAAATATGGCGAATTATGGAAACAATATAGCCAAAAAGTCAGATACTATATGATTCCCAAAATATTCTAATTCGGAAAAAAGTGATTTTAAAAAAATATAATATTTAAAGTATGTATAATTATATTCCCAAAATGAGTTCTAATAACCAAGAATATGAGGTATCAATAGAAGCCGGAATTGGCGTAGGAAAATCAACAATTCTCGACATATTTTCCAAAAAATTTGGAGATAAAATAAATGTTATCTTCGAACCACTTCAAGAATGGCTCAAAAAATACAGCGACGGAAAAACAAATATCCTGAATATGTTCTACTCCGACATCCAACGATGGGGATACACTTTCCAAATGAACGCATTTATGACCAGAATCCAAAAAATCAAGAGTGAACGCGTATCAGGGAAAATTAATCTTACCGAACGAAGCATTTTGAGCGATTACCGAATCTTCGCAAAAATGCTATATAACGATGGTAAAATAACTGCGGTCGAATGGAAATTATACGAGGACTGGTTTAAATGGTTGAGCTACGAATTTAATAGCATCCCCAAGAAAATTATATACCTCCGATGCGACCCAGAGGTCGCATTTCAGAGAATCCGCAAAAGAAGCCGTTGTGAAGAATCGGGGATTACATTTGAATATATCGAGAAATTACATAAATATCATGATGATTGGCTACTGAATGAGAAAGAAATCCCTGTTCTGGTTATCGATGTCAGTTCAGATTTTGAGGGGGATGATGTGAAAATCAATGAAATTTATACTAAAATAATGGATTTTATATAAATATATATATCACGAAGTGATTTATAGTTCTAGAGTTTGTTGAATATTCTTCCGAATACCAAAACTTATTATAATTTATTTTTTTATTGAAAATGCTGTAAATGAAAAAATCAACTTATTTTTTTTGTTAAATAATTATATTCCGCTCGACAACAGGGACACATCTCTTTCTTCAAATTTTCATATGTTGTCATAAGCTGTAAAACGATACAATTCTGACAAAAAGAATGACCACACGTCATCTTAGTCGAACAATCATCATATTTACAAATAGGACATGTTGTTTGAAGTGCGGGGTCGGTTGCTTCAAGTTTTTCAACAAAAGGAATTGTTTTCATCAATGAATCAATCTCATCCTGTGAACTCTCTTCTGTGTTTATCAACTCAAATAACATTTCATAGATGACGCGATTTTTCCAACTGAAAATTTGGTCCTCATATATATTGAGTTCAATTGTTGGAATGCGCGATTGTATCAAAAGGGCACACTGAATATAATTGCGCTTGACAACAGTTTCCATCAATGACTCTATATATTTATTTCGGTCATGAATATTAATTGAATTGATATGATGAGGAAACAAAAAATCGAATAATAGTCGAAATCCAGTATATAAACCCTCTTTGATTAATTGTTCAGAACATTCCATAACTGATTTAATATCAACCAATGTTTTTATCTCTTCCCAAAATGAATGGACCAAATCAATCCTTTTGAAATGAGCAAAAATTGAATAAATCGAGACTAATATGATTGAATTGTGTTTATACTGATGCGAATAAGAAATCAGTCGATTAATTTCATCAATTCCCAATTTTGATGGATTATCGCGTCCATATAAAACACAATGTAAGCTATCCATTCTCTTATTAAATAGTCTTCTAGCTAAACAACATTGAGTGTGTTCAACCGTATTCATCGAATAATCACAAAATTGACAAATATTTGTAATCGTAAAACCACGCTCACGATATTTTTTGACACGCTGACTCATTTTTGAATTTAATTGAGACCTATTTGTTTTTATACAAGTATCACACATACATGGTTCGATTAATAGAGTTCCACGTTTTTCTAAAACCTCGCTTTTTGTCGTCCTCAAATAATAGATGGTGTTATTTGATACAACCACTGAACAAAATGATAAATCAACTGCATTCATCAAATTTGAATAATTTGAATAGTTTCCAATATTAACTAATTGGAGTTTTCTCTGAGTTCCCCCGTTTAATTTAATTGAGTATTCAGTCAAACCTTTTATCTCCAAATTCGCATAAGACATCTTTTTTATTGTCGGAATTATCCGAATAAAATAAACCATCGGACACGTTTTCAAAAATAAAATGATTTTATTGTAATCTTTGTCGAAACAATATACATCAAAATCGCGAGTGTTCCACGATTTATTTGTTGATTCATCAATTGGAGGAAGAACAACGTCATGTAATACTGAACTTCCTCCCCAACACGCATTCGGAAATGCGAGCAAGAGTTTTCTTATATACTCATTTATCCTTGAATGGTCCAATAAGGGTTGACTTTCCAGAAAATTTGGAAATAGATTGGAATTGGGACTTGGACCGTTTATTTTTGGCTGTATTTCAGTCATTTATTATAAAAACAATAAAAAAAGTATTATTATTATTCAATTTTTATCGTTTTTACTTAAACTTAAAAGCAATTATATATTATATATAACATATAATTATGAAAATCGATAATATAATCCAACAACTCATCCAAGAAACAAATAAGTGCCAAATGATCAGTAAGCATAGCGCAATGCTTATTTGTGGAGGGAAACCCGTGGCCTGTGGATACAACCATCCACGGACCTGTAATCATAACAAGGAGACGATGTCATATCACGCCGAGATGCACGTCCTCCGAAAATATCTTAATACGAATAATGAATATAGCCTTTCTGGTTATATGAATGATTCTCCACATACCTTGATTGGTAAGCAAAATCAATCGTATCTTTTACACAAACCAACGTCAAATCGAAAAAAATAGCAAAGGAACTCCCAAATGTCTCAGACGAAAATTAGAAATAGTGGTTATACGCGTGAATAGATTCGGCTGTCTCGTTAATAGTAAACCTTGTAGTAGTTGCTTGTATTATCTTCGGTTATACGGAGTGAGAAATATATATTACAGTCAAGATGACGGGGAAATGATTAAAGAGAAAATTGCTGATGTTGAAACGAACCACAAATCTATTGGACATCGAAGTCTGTTCAAGTATTTAGAATAGGAATCAAGATATTTGGGAGTAATGTGAGATTTTATTATGAAAATAAAATGTATTATTATAAAAATGGAACAACAAATTTCGAGTGATGATATTGAAGGATTTAAAGTGTTGGTCCATGAATGGTTGAGTATTGATGATAAAATAAAACAACTGAAAGAAGCTGAGAAAAAACTGAACGAAGAAAAGAAAAAGTTGAATGAACCAATAATGGAATTTATGTCGAAAAATAATATAGAGGATTGTAATACATCTACCGGAAAACTGAAATATGTTGTATCTGAGGTTAAGAAACCAATTAATCGTCAATATCTTATTGATAAATTAGCCATATTTTTCAAAAATACGCAAAAAAGTGAAGAAATCACATCTTTCCTTTTTGATAACCGCGAAACTGAACAAAAAGTCAATTTACGGCGCTCAATTATTAAAGGAATAAGTATAAAATGAAAGTTTTTATTATTTCAATACTTTAAATGATAACTCATCTATTATTTAAAGGTCTCAATTCTTTCAATATCGGTTCAATTATGTTTCGTAAAATACTGGCTGTTATCGTAGCAGTCCTCATTTTTGCTCTTGTGTTTTTAGCTGTTAAATTTACGAAAGTAGAAGTCCCCAATTTTAACCGGAACCTTATAATGTTGGCGGTAGTGGATATTTCTGCTTTCGGACTCGTAATGTGGAAATTTGGATGTCCTATGGAAAAGAAGAACGAAGAAAAAGAAAAAGTTGAATCTGTTGCGAAAGAAGAGGTAGTCGCAGGGGAAAAGGAAACGGAACCTACTTCTAATAAAACAAAAGAAGAAGAAGAAAACAGTGGAGAAAACGCCAGAGATGATGTGGAAGAAGAAAACGCCGGAGATGATGTGGAAGAAGAAAACGCCGGAGAAGAATCTAAATAAAACGAACTATTTCGCCATTACATGATACTCGCGCCTCAACAACTTCTTCGAACCAACATACCCCTCATAATAATTAACCGGCTTCAATCGATAGCCCATAAACTTGAATATCTGACGGACAATATTCACCCCCGGAAATGTCTGCTTTTTAACTGCGCACGTATGTAGCGCAGTTAGCGTATCACTCGGAAAAACTACGCGCAAATCAAACTGCATCTTGAACAATTCCCTTATAACTATGGGGTCATTCAATTTATCAAATGGAATTACACTCCCGATTACATTTTTATAATCAGGAATACCCACAATCTCGCATATCCTCGCGAAAAACTTCTCGCGAATTAAAGACTTATTTTGCTTATTTAACGAATTATACTCCGTCTCACTCAAATTCTTGGGGACCTTTGTTTTAAATGCGATTGGTTGCGGGAGGAGGGGCGCGGGCGCGGGCAGGGGTGAGGCTTCTTCAATTTTCTTCGCATTTTTTATATTCCTCTTTTCAGTTAATGTTTTTTTAGGCTTCGGAATATTACGAATAACATGCTCCTTTATTTTTATACCCCCGTTGTCATTAATCAAATATGTCTTAATAATCATTGTATATAATAATATTAGTTTTTTATTTAGTTTGTAAATAAAAAATTATTTTATGAAGGAGAAAAAGAAACCGGTCGCGCATTTGATTTCATTCCGTCCAACTTCTTCAATAAATCCTCATAAAAATCCCGCCTCGTTCTCGCAACCCGCTTCGTAAATAAATATATTCTGTCAAAATCGATTCTATAAAATACACCCCGATTCATAACACGTAATACCGGAAATTCATCAACTGATATCAATATCCCCCAATTATGAAACTTATAATTTGACTTCGTCAAATATTTTATATAATCCCCCACATGTAATTGTTGTTGGGTAGTAATATACTCATAATCTTCCAATGACTTCTGGTCATCCTCATTCAAAAAATCCATTATCTGTTCGCGCTTCATATTATATTCTATCCTGATATTTTTATTATACTATTCAAATTATCAATGTATTTCTGATGGCCCAGAATATTACATATGTCGTAGATTGTTGATGGCGAAGATAATGCGCCATAATTACACTTTTTCATTGTATCCGCCCCATACATTATTAATAATGACGCAATCTCCCAATTATTCATTAAAGCAGTAAGATGAAGTGGAGTAAAACCATTACCCCCACAAGTCTTCTCTATATTACTCCCATAATATATCAAATTATGAACAATGTTCTTATTCCCCTTTATAATCGCATAATGTAAAGCATTTAATGGACATATCTTATGTTCATTATTTATAACTACCATAATATCAATATACTCATCCAAATAAAATGAAAAATCCCCACTATCACTATTTATTTTCAAAAACTCATAATTATCATCCTCATTGTTATCCTCAATCGTCGCAAATAATGTATTTATATCATTCGTGAATTTTAACAGGCGATATCCCTCTTCCATCCGATTCAATCGAACATTTATCTTTATCTTCCGATTCGTTTTTATCTTCTTCAACGACGAAACAATAAACAATATCGTCCGGTTCTTAAATAAACAATTTGTCATCGGATTTATCCAGCTCTTCGAATGATTTATCCAACTGACTAATGTCAATATATTAAAATGCCAGATGTGCGCTTTCTTATTTTCCCACTCCACAATTCGAATACGATACTTCTCATCATATGAACAACGATATATAGGGTCTATTGGGGATTGAATATATATATTCTTCGCCCTCTTTTTATTAGGGCGGAATATACTGATTTTACTTTTATCTTCGCCATCTCTATCACATTTTAAAAAATGACGATATAAATTTTGTATTTTAGTAGCATGATAATTCCTCCACTTTAAACAATTGACCCCAACTTTTCCAACATTATTTAACATTATATGAGGATTATATTATTCTATAATACACTTTTTTTTAATTGCTTAAACACAATTGTAATAAATTATGCTTATTCCTTTTATATATTCGCTTTTTATATTTCATTATTGATATCATTTTATTAATATATTCTTCATTATTAATATTCATTAACTGCTCAAATATTTCGGTAATTGACGTATTATAAATAAATGAACAATCATGTATTGAATAAATCTTCGCTAATTCAGAATCTATAACCAGCGGAATATTCAAATTAATTGAGAGAGGTATTGAACCAGTGAGGCGTTGCCAATAAAAAAGACCTGATTTCTTTGCTAACGGTAAAATATATTTGATTTCGCGCAATTTATTTATTAAATCAATAGTATTCAATCCGGGGTAATTACGGACATGCTCATTCGACAATAATATACGATACTTCGTCGTAATAACTTTCCAATCCTGATTTCTCATAAAAAAATATATTTTATAGTTTTGGTCTGGATATTTTTCCAATATATCAACAATTAACCGAATGTCCTTGTCTTTTGAGATGGAATTATCAAATCTGATTGCTCCAATAACGGCAAATGTAATACGATTTTTGACCTTTTTATTATGATAACGATAATATGATTTATAAACTGGTAAAATGTTCTGCGTATTTATTGACAATGGTAAATTAATAACTTTTGATACTTTAAGCATTTTCTTCATATACGGCTGTAAATGATGAGCTTGATGCATCACGAATATTGTCTTATTTGAAAATTCTGGGGTTTTAAATATAGGTTCTATCCTCTTATCATCCCCACTTGAACTAAATACATAATAATTATAATTCTTATAATCATTCATTAATAATGACGGATGACGTATGTCTAATGTTCCAAACAGTTGCTGGTAATAATATAAAAATGTATAATTATCTGCGTTTATATCATAATATATTACTACATTCCAATGATTATATTTTATTATTTCTATAAATGTTCCCATAATTTCAGTGTGCTTTGGAGATAACTGTATAAGCGCAAAATTAATCATTTAGATATTCTTATATATAATATATCTTTATGAATTTTACAAAATTGGGTCGGATTTATTTTGTAAAATAAAACATATGAATTATTTATTTAAAGTTTGTCTCGTTGGAGACTCCGGAACCGGTAAAACAACATTCATCGAGAGTCTTATAAAAAACTTCTATTATGAGTCGAAAGAAAAAACGATCGCCATTGATTTGCTAACATATATGATTGATGATATCAAATTTCAAGTATGGGATACTTCCGGTAATATTATGTTCATTGGAATAGTGCGTTCATACTTCAAAGACGCATCCGGTATCCTTCTTTTTTTCTCGGATAAAAAATCATTCTATAACATCGACTACTGGGTTGAAGAAATTCGGAAAATAAACCAAAAATGTAAAATTATACTAATTCAATCAATGTGTGATTCAAATATAGAATATATTGGAGAAGATGAAGTCCGCCTAAAATGCGATAAATATTTTATTGATAAATTTATTAAAATAGATAGCAAATACATGAAAAATATTGGGTGTGTTTTATCTGAAATGGCGAAACTTCTCGTTCATAAAAGGGCGGTCAGTTTTAATAACACGACTGATTATATAAAACTGGAAGGGGATGGGGATGATAAAAGCTTCTGTAATAAATGTTCTGTTTTATAGAAAATAAAATATCTGATAATATTATATAATGCCACAGATCGGAGGTAAGAATGCTAAGAAGTCTTCCAAGACGAAGTCTTCTTCCACTTCTAAACGCCATTTCACAGTTGTTATCGGGTCCAAAGAACATGGGCTTTATTGTTCTTCGAGCCCATCTTCCGCGGCCAGAAAAGCTGTTAGCAAACTCTGCGGGAAAGAAAAAGGTAAGAAGGTTGAATTTTGCCTTCGCGAAATTACACAAGGGTCCAAGAAGAAGACTTACGGGCCCTATTTAGGACACGTTGAGAAACTCGCGAAGCCTATTGAACTCAAAGGGCGCGTAATAGAACGCAAGCCAGTTGCGCTTTTGAAGCCGAAGAGCAGTGCGAAGAAGGGTGGAATGCGGGGGGGGAAATAATAATGAAGGAAATGAAATGAATAATTTAAGTCAACCTCTACCGCCAATAATTAATATGAATAATGTATATTCAGAACGCGAAAAAGATTTTATGTCTGATTATAATCAATTACAAATGTATCCTGCCGGACAAAGTCCGACATCAGTATCTAATAAATATCCGAATATTTCTACAAATAGACAAGAATATTTAAAAAATATTGTTAAACAAAAATTTAGAAAGATTAACATCAATTCATAATCATAGGAATCTCGACCATATTATGTGGTATTTCCCGTATTTTATCTTTTATTAACGCCATTATTTTACGCTCGTCTCGCGTCAAAAAAGCATCCCCCAAAACTTCATGGAACTCCTCCATCTTTATAGACCGCTCCTTCTTATCCGGATAAGCGTCGCAAATCTTCTTTATTGCCCTTGAATATTGCTTATAAACATTCTCCATAGTAATATTCAATTTATTTTCTAAATATTTCATTTCTTCCTCCAACGTCTTATACTGCTTCTCCGTCTTCAAGCAATCCACTTTCGATTTGAGCGCGTTCATTGCCTCCACAACCGCCTGACGCTCCTTCTCTGTATTGCTCAATATAAAAGTCTCCATCTTATTTGATGATTCCACTAACTTCGTTTTATACTTTTTCGCCTTATGACCAGCGTGATATATATCTGCGGTTGATACATTTATTTTAGAAACTAATTCCTGCGAAAGAACCGCTTTCGGGTTTTTAGAAATAATGAGTTGGTTCGATTTATCCATGAAAATGAAAAAGAAAAAAATTAGATGGAAAAAACAAAATTGAATTTGGAATTAAAAAATTTGTAATATTATAAGATGCCACAAATTGCCGGTAAGCCTGTGAAGAAGTCTTCTTCCACTTCTAAACGCCATTTCACTGTTGTTATTGGAACCAAAGAACACGGGCTTTATTGTTCTTCAAGTCCATCTTCCGCGGCCAGAAAAGCTGTTAGCAAACTCTGCGGGAAAGAAAAAGGTAAAAAGGTTGAATTTTGCCTTCGTGAAATTACACAAGGGTCCAAGAAGAAGACCTACGGGCCCTATTTAGGACACATCGAGAAACTTGCGAAGCCGATTCAACTCAAAGGACGCTTAGTTGAACGCACGCCTGTTGTGCGTTTGAAGCCTAAGAGCAGTGCGAAGAAGGGCGGGATGCGGGGAGGAAGAATTAAACATATTGTTATAGGATTGGGTAATTGTGGAAAAAATTCAAATTCATCTGAAAATGGTTGTATTACATTGATTCATTATCGAAATAAAGTTGTATTCTATTACAATGAACGTAGTCAAACGATTGAAGTAAGATATTTTGAAAATAGTAAGAAGATTGAATATTATGGTGAACCAGTCATATATGATTTAGATAATTTCAATATATTAGAATTTGATACAATTCTTGCGAATTTAATTAATTCTCCGAATGTTAAGTTTGAAATAAAAGAATTAAAAGAATTAGTTAATAAAATTATTGTTTTTATTACTAACCATAATGAAGATTTACCACATTGGCCTAATATACTACCTTTTTTTAAAAAATTATTAGATCCAAGTGATAAAAATTTATCTTATTTTGCTTATAGACAAAATGTTCAAAATAAGTCAAGAAAAGTTAAAGTTAAAGTTAGACAATCATTAAACACAATCTATGAAAACAATGAAAATAGTTAAAACAATGAAAACAACTTAAAGAATTATACTCATATAATTATAAATTATTATACAATGGAACCCCATATAAAAGTATATATACCACACGGCGAATTTCAAGATTCGCTTATTGAATACGCAACCTATATTTTATATAAAACGAAACAAATTAAAAATACGGATAACGACCCAACCATAACCTGTTTTGAACTATCCGACTATCTATTCAAAAAAGAAAATAAAGAATCCAAATTATTATCATACGATTATTTTAGTCCATATTTAGCCGATGATGACGATAAATGTGGTAAAAATAACCGGAAATTACAGAAATTAGAGGCCGGTCAGGTAGCCTTTCAAATAACCGAAGGGCGCCACATCATTCCGATTGAAAATGCGGAATCATCATCATCTATCGAGCTCCTATATGAGTATTCACCCGAAATACACCGCGCAAATATTCTAACCCCCTACAAAAAAGCATATCTAACCGGAAAAAAGACAGATATACAAATATTTGTAGCAAATATGTCAGCCTATTTTAATAAAAATAACGATGTATATGAATTTTTCAAAGTATTTATACCATCACCAAAAGGCCACTGGGATTTAATATCAAAGAATAAAAAAAGAAGTATTGATACCGTCTTTATCAAAAATAAAGACGAAATCATTAAAGATATCGATGATTTCCTTTCCAGCGAAGAAGACTATCAAATATTCGGACATCCATACAAAAGAAACTACCTATTCTTTGGACCGCCCGGAAATGGAAAAACCAGTTTGATTAGCGCCATCGCCAGCCAATACAATCTCGACATATACCTCATGTCATTCTCTGTCAATATAACCGACGAAATATTCAAAAAATTAATATCCAGCCTACCAATTAATGGTCTCCTCGTCATCGAAGATATAGACGGTCTATTTGATGAAAAAGAAAAGAAGCAAGTTTCAATAAGCACAGTCCTCAATATTATGGACGGACTCGCCAAAAAAAACCGGCTTATGACCATTATGACCACGAACCATTACGACCGTCTCAGCGACGCCTTTAAAAGAGCAGGGAGAATTGATATGTGCGTCGAGTTCGACATCGCAAGTATCGACTCATTCAATCAAATCATCCAGTTCTTCTGTAAATATAAGAATATCGATATAAGTCAAGAATATGGTGCGATTGTTGAAGAATTCTATAATGGTATTAAATATCTCGCGCCCAGTTGCGCACTGGTTCAAAAGTTCATTTTTGAAAACCGCAAAGCCGAAATAAAAGATTTGTTCAGTCGAAAAATGATATTGAAATTTAAGGAATTACACAATTTATATAAAGAGGACCGACTTGGTGGGGGGGAAAGTAAAAGGGGAAGTAGTTTGTATGCGTGAATATGATATTATAAATATGTTTTAACTTAAAGTGATAAAACAGAACGTAGGGGTAAATGGTCGCTCGGACAATCCGCATTAGGAAGTTCTGTCTCGGTTGTCAATAACAAATGACTCTTCAAGACCTTGAACTCTTCTGATACGAAAATATAATCCAGACAACCGCAAAATTCCCCTCCGAATTTCGTATAATTAAAACACGTAAATTCAGGTTCTTCTTTGTTCGTGATGAGATATGAACTTGTTAGAGTTATGGATGAAGGGGATTCGGTATCAGTTAAAAACTCATACTCCTTCGACGTTGGAAGAATATTCATATCCCCCGCCAAAATATACGGGATATTCGGAAATGATGCAAGAATTCGCTTCAATGCGTGAATATGAAGAATCTGAACGAGAGGCGTTTTGAAAGCACACGGCATGTGGTAATTATACAAGTAGAAGGCTTTTCCATTGTTTAGATGTATCTTCATCCTTACAACAAGATTCGCCCGTTTCTTTGCATTCTCAATATTGGTATCAACTTCATTATCAGAAGAGTAGTCGTTAGATGAATCACAATCGCACTTGATATAATCAGCAACGCGTATAAATTCGACTTCTTCGGGGTTGATTCCGAAAGAAGCGGGGACCGCAATTCCGACGCCTAATATCCCATTTGTTTTCTGACCATAGTTCATACAATAAAAAGTATAACCACGTTTTGTAAAATAGCGGTCGAAATCTTGCTTCCAATTATAGGGGACCTCCTGTAATACAATTATAGGAGATGTTCTGAGCCAATTTGTAAATAAAGAAAGAATCGCGTTCTTTCTTCTTAGGCGGTCAAGAATGGCTGGATCGCAGTCAGGATATTCCGATGGAGTAAAACTGAACGGTGTTCCAACATTGAATGTAATAATATTAAAATTTACTGGGGAGGTTGTTGTCATTTTTAGTCCATTAAAAATCATCCATATTTTTTATCAATTATTTTTTATTCTATTACTACTATATAATGGAAGATAACTTATATATTTTTATTATATTTACTCTTTTTCTTATCGTTATATTTATTCTCCCATTCAGAAATGATTACGAACTGCTCAGTTTTAAAAAGAATCGGAATGGCGCGGGCGCAGGCGCTGGAAAACGGGGCTTCTGTGGGCCGGACTTCTCCCAATTTAGTCGCGATGATAATGTTAGCGTTCAATGTATCGGAGCGGATACAATGCGCATGACAGAATCAGACTGCTGTCAGATAAGAAAGAGCGGGAGTGTTTGCGGAGTGAATGCGGATAATTGGGAATCGTATGAATGTCAGTTTCAAACTATGAAGAACGACCGGTGCGGTGGAGCTGGGAACTGAAGCGGTTCTCAGCGGGAGGGGGCTCCCCCGAGAGCGGAGGAAATTTTTAATGAAATTTTATTGTTGCTATACTATAATATAATGCGTATCTCATATATTATAATAATAATTCTTATCACGGCAATATTCGCTTTTTTGGAAAGGGGTAGAGGGGAAATGTTTACTGTCCCAATCCCAGATTATAAAAATATGGACAGTGAACTCGGATATTGTGGTCCAAACATGACTTTCGATGAATTTAAAAAAGGGAATTATAACACGAAATGCTGGAAAGATATGACGTCAGAAATGTGCTATGATATGAATAAAAATGGGTTTTATTGTGGGGTTAATCCGGCGACTGGGGAAAAATTGGAATGCGTCCATAGTTTAGGAAAATGTAAAGATGACCCAATGTGTTTTTCTACGTGCTATGAACAACGTGATTACCCATCATACATGATAGAAGTTGATAGTAATAACTTGATTGGATTATTCTGAAAAATTGATGGTAAAAACGCGAAAAATTCCCCTATTATTGCTTGTTGCATACAATTAACAAATGGCAGAAAATTCTGACAAACAACAACAACCAAACGATGGTCCACCTGCAAAAGGTGGTGCCGCAAAAGATGGTCCACCTGCAAAAGGTGGTGCCGCAAAAGATGGTTCCGGAAAAATTCTCTGGAACTTGCTTCCGATAACTCAACCCGCGCCATTACCAGTCCCGATTGTACGTAGGCGCCTCAAATATTCGGTGCTTAATCCAACATGTCAGATTACAGGACATCCGACTTTGAAAAGTATCGATTTTTCGGGAAAATCCACTGGGTCTAAACAGTGTTCTTTAATGCCGCTACTGTCTCAGCTTAGCGGATCATCTGCCACGAAAAAGCAAAGCGCAACTATGTTGCAAGACTACATGCATCGCAAGAAGCTTGATTATGAACACTTCGATAACAATCACTTTCTATTACAGGTAGAATCCTTGCGAAATTTGCTTAAAAGGAGAGAGCGCCTTAGAGAGTTCATGTGCGATGATGAGAGATTTTCTGATTTCGACGATGAAAAATTATCGGCTATTGTGGCCCAACGTACTTCTCTCAATTGCGAAATACACAATATTGATGATTATGAGAGTCTCATGATAGCCGTCCGAAATTTTCACGATATTTTCAAGAACGTGAAAAAACTGGAAAAGAAACCGACTTCCTGTTCATTCCTCAAGACTGCTGACGAAACTGATGTCTCAAAGTCTGGCAAGTCTGGCAAGTTTGGCAAGTCTGGCAAGTCTGGCGCAATGGCCGGTGGAGGTGTCGCAAAGTCCGAACAATTAAAGTGGTTCGACTTCATCAAGGATTTTCGGTCAGATTCGTCGGATAAGGCAATATTCACCTTTATTGTCGCAGTTCTGACGAAGGATACTCATCGGAAGTCCGATGAATCCAAAGATTTTGACCCATTTCAACAACTATTTCCCAATTTAGCTGATTGTGAAAATATTGTTGAGATGCTTTTCACATCAGAAACGTTGGTCAAGGTTTCAACTGAATTCTTCAAGACCCTCATCAAAGAGGAAAAGAAGCAAGAAGTTCTGAGCATTACTGTCAACGACATCGATTCTTTTTTGTCCGACTTTCTAAGAAAGTATGGAAGCTTTGAATGGAAAGGGCAGATGACGCAGTCAAACGTTATTGCATTATTCAATGACATGTGTCGTTGCGTTTCTCTGCTTTCAGCGTGTTTTCCACCAAATAAAATGCTGGTGATTCCTGAAATCATGAACATTGCTTTAGCATTGATTCATCGTCCTTTCCATTCGGCTTTTATGAATATTCTGAATACATCTGTAGAGAAGAATGCGGATGATGTGTTGTTCTTCCAGATAATCGCAAAATTTCTCGGTTTGAATGAGACAAAATTGGGATCTGGCAATTATGACATGTCTGGCGTGGACAAGTATATCAAGATGTACGCCCAAAATTGGAAGAAAATGTGCCACCGAGCAGGCCTGTCAAATGAAAGGGACAAAATTATTAAGTTCTTGCAAACGTTGTATATGAAGGACATCAAGAACTGTATCTTGCTTCTTAAGACATTTGTCGGAAGTGGAAAAACTGCTTCACTTTGTCTCTTCCTGCTTTTGATGATGTTGCTCGGTAATAGTGCTGTCTTCATGACTCCATCGGCGAATGAGGTCATCAATTTCCTTTTGGGAATAGTTTCTGAGTTCAATGATGTTTGCGCATCGGAACAGTTCAAGGACTTGGCCGAAAAGGATCCATTCAAGGTCTACATCCGCAATTTGATTACTCGTCTTGACAAGCTCCGCATTTTCAATGAGCCACCCGCATTGGGGGAGAAAACTTTGAAGGATCACATGGATGTATATGTTCTTTCTCCGACCGAGTTTAATGTCGCATATCTCTTTGGTTCCAAACATGACTTTGTTTTACTTGACGACGTCCCATTCTCGCATGAAGTTGCGAGGCAAGTTCATTTGAACGAACGCCGGAACGGACACAAGTGTTCGATTTTTGTGTCGGGTGCGGATGTCCAAGACTTCGAACCGGCTGATTTTGTTGGACGTCAAATCGAGGTGTGCGATATCCAACAGCCGATCGATGTTCGTGCAATTTTGTTCGGAGCAAAAACCGAAGAAGAGGAAGGATTCTTCAAAGTTTTGTTGAAAATCTTTGACACCACAAGCTTTGCTGAGATTAAACCAACTTTACGAAAGATTGGAATTTCTATCAAAGACAATGTGGTTTTGGATGTTGGAAAAGACCGCACAATGAAGAACTTCTTGGATTTTCTCAAGCTTGTTGCGGTTGATTTCGATGATGCTTGGGGCAAAATCAGACGACACTACACCGAAAAGAAGTTGATGATTGAACACTCCGCAACTAAATTATATGACCAAATCATCATAATGCATGATAAATTGACGAGTATAGAATCCCGTCTTTCATGTCTCGCAGGTGGCCTGTTCTCAGTTGAAGAAAAAGGGTATGTTCATCAACCCCTGTTCAGAGATTGTGATAGACAATCATCGTTATCTAACGCAACATCTACCGAGGATGATGATTCTGAGTCAAAACACACAGGTGCTACTTGTGGAGGAGAAGCTTCTCAAAAGAATGATAAGAAGGAAAAGAAGAAGAGTCAGAAGAAGCAGGAACGAGCATACGTTGCTCCAAGAAATGACCTTTTTAACAGAGGTTTAACAATGGCACATGTGGAAGCAGATCAAGCTATGTTATCTGGTTCTTCATCCTATGATATTCCTAGACGTCCAGCGACTTTGGAAGACTTTATTAAAGGTATTTCCATAGCAGAAGACCTCCGAATGTTATCTCCTACCGAGCTTGACATTGTTCGCTTTAAGGTCATTGTCCAGCAACTTCCCCTTACACCGCGCGTAAAAGATATATTTATTCAGAAGTTCAAGCGTGGAGTTGCGCTTGTTTCCGAATTGTTCCCATCAGATTACAACTGCTTTGTGGCATCCGTTTTTGCAAGAAAAGGTCTCTCATACATCTCGACCGACTACCCATTGCAGTCAATGAACCTTGGTCATGTGAGCAAAATTCTCCTCATGTGTCGAATGTCTAAACGCGACTTTGCTCAACTGTTTGGTCGGTTGAATAGACCCAACTGCGGAACATTTCGCCAACTGTTGGAAGATGGTCGTCTGATTACGGTTTACTTTGACGAGGACGAAGAAGAGGACGAAGAAGAGGACGAGGACGAAGAAGAGGACGAGGAAGAGGACGAGGAAGAGGACGAGGAAGAGGACGATCATAGTGATTTTTTAGTCTTTGGTCGTGCTATTGATCATCATGGAGTCAATCGTGTTTGTGAGCCGATCATGGGAAAATTGCGTGCTGTTTTTCCAAAATATTCTGAACTATTTACAGAAAGTTTTCTGTCAAGAATTGAGAATGCTTTAGCTGCGTGTCTGTTTCGAGGATTTCATCAAGACATGCACTTATCGGTCAAATCGTATCTACCCAGAGACATGGCTCCCGTCATTGGATGTGCACTGGAAGGTTGTGATGGTTTTCCAATCAAGAAAACTCAGTCATCTGAGAAGATTCTTCAACAGTTTTTTGGAACTTCATCTGCTGATATGGAAAGTTTTTTCGAGCCGTTCGCACATTTGATACCGATTCTTTGCGCAACAAAAGTCTCTGAACTTCAAGGAGTTGACACGTTGGGACAACTTGAAGGTGTTATTCGCGAACTAAATTCCATTTTGAAAGCTATCAAGTCTGCGAGCGTGATTGTATCAATGACAACTCCTGATTACGAGAGGATGGATAAATTCGAACGCGAATGCATGAACCTCATCGCGACACTTCTTGTAAAAACGTCTCACCGTCTTCTCGAACTTATCTCACTTTTTGAAACCAAGAGAGGGTCAGTGCTTGAAACACAAGAGAAAGCTCAGTCGAAGATTGGATCTGTTGTTTATGATGCTCCTGTCGATAATGGAGCTGTTGAGGTTTCAAGTTATTTATCAACACTACTTGACAGTCTTCTTGATAAAACAATTCCATTTTCGGCGGCTATTACTTCGATTCATGTATTCATGTCTTCACATGGGTCAGAATACTCAGGACGTGTCGTCAAGAGTGTAGCAGATTTTACGAGTGCTCTGAAACAACAGCAATGTTTGTTCGATGAGATTGAACCAATGCTATCTCAAATGCAAATTAAACACTGTGCCGCAATGAGACGTCGTGCTGGTTTGCAAGAAGTTTTGGATCTTAGAACAGTCATTGCGATGAATGGAATGAAACCTTTCAACCTTTCTGATACCCTTTCGAAGTTGAATATCACAACTGAAATTGTGTCTTTGGGTTTGCAAAACCCAATAAAGAAGACTGCATTTTCCTTGTCTGTGGATCTTCCAATGTTCTATACGAATATGCGTGACGTTCTGGTGAAAAACGGTTTTCTACAACAAGGACAATTGAAAGATCCAGTTGATTCCAAACTTCAGAATGATTCGAACCTCAAATGCATACCTGTCGAATCTTTTCGTACATTAATGCAGGCGATTAGAGAAGTTGATGCTTGTGTTGCAGAAAATTCGGTGATGATTGATTCCATTCAACAGGAACTTTCAAAGCTTACTAAAATGTTCGAAAGTGAGCTCGCTCAACTTCGAAGTTTTACAAGAATGGGCTAACCCATGTTTGATTACTTTTATTTCCTCCGTCGAGAGTGAAAAATTATAAATATTTAGAACTTAACAATTTTTTTTTATTCATTTAATTATGTATCAGAACTTCTGGCCCTACGCACTTTTTGTGGTTGTTGCCCTCGTTTCAATCCACTACCTCTCATGTAATTGCATGACCAAAGATTTCAGTATGGTTATGACCTTCCTCGCATATCTCGTTGTTGCTTACATCGTCGCAACTTCCATGAGACACACTATCATCTATACCCAAGATGACAGAGAGAAATCCGTCCGCCTTTCTTTCGATTGTTTAGTAGGCCTATTCCTCCTCGTAACCGCCTATTGTAAATACAGTGGCCAACTTATGAGTATCCCCATTATAAATATTCCCTTACATCTTCTTGAAAGTGGAGCTAAGACTATTAAGAGCGTTTATAAATAATTTTTTTAAAATTTAGAGAATTAGATGAAATGAATTCGAGTTCATCTAATTATAAAGAATTTGAAGAGTATTGTCGCAAAAACAACGGTTGTTGCCGTGGTTTTGGTGATAGCGATATAAATTCTAAATTAGGTAAATACTTTATCGACTGGTCGCCATACCAAAAGAAATTTTTATACAATACGAGCTCAATCATCATTCCTTTCGCAAAGAAACTCGTCCAAATTATCAATATGCCGGTGTTTAATAAGGTTGCGTTTGTATTACCGTATATCATCAATGAGGCAGTCGTTGTCGGAAGTGGGCTCAAATCCGAAGAGGTATATGTCAAATACGTCCTACACTACTTTTCACGGAAATGTATTGAATTTGATGAGTTTGTTGTCGAGAATAAAATGGAGATTGAGGATAAACTGTTGCGGGACTATTTCGTGAATTGCTTCGTTATATTAATGGGAATGAACATCGGAAAAATAAAAAACTTCGAATTATATGACTACTTAACGCGACTGTGGGTCATTGTCGAAAGCGGATGGGGGACTGGGAGAGGCGGGGACGGGGGCTGGTGGGATGAATGTGTGCGCTTCTTTGCGGGGGAAACCGTTGCAGGATTCGGTAAAAAGAACGTTGTCGGTAAATGTATCGCCGGTATTAAGAAAAGTTGCGACCGGAGTGTGTATAAAAAGATAATACGGAGACTTCGCAGGATGTTCGCGCGGTTCTATGGGGAGGGGGGTGGGGGAGTGGGCGCAGTTGAGCGCAATTTTACCAAATCGAAGGATGCCATGAATATATACATCTATGCCCTCGATATCGACCAATGGAAAATCGACGTAATTGAAGGAAAAAGGCAGGATGATGAATTCATGAAAATATACGACGCGACCTGTTGCGCAATAAAGCTGATTGATGACTTGACGGATATGCGGGTTGACCGTGAGATGGGGAAGCCGAATATAGTTAACGCATCGGAATACCGGATGGGAATCGCAAACTACGTGATCGACACTTTCGATAAATACGGGGAATTATCCAAACACTTCATCATGATTTGTATGACGATGATATTACACTACCAACAAAAAGAAATTAGCGCAGATTTAGATATAAAATGCGACTTCATCAATTTGGGGAAATTCAACTTTGATAACACGATGGACCTACTACTCAACCGCGATTTTTTGCTGAAATGCTTCAAAATATACGCAACCCACAATATCCTGATTTCGTAAAAATTGATGGGGTAAAAGCTTAAAATTTATGTGTTTATGCTTGTAAGTATTTGTAGAAATGATTCATTTTGGTTCACTACAACAACAAACATTAAATTTGAGGTCTCCTCTCTTGAAAGATAGTACTCGGAGAGGATTAAGAAGGTCTCCAAGATCTCCTCCAACATCTCCTCCAACGTCTCCACATAAGAGACGGCTACGACACGTGAGAGATGATTCTCTTGAAAATGGGTCTCCTGATAATAGGTCTATTTCGGGACTATTGAATTTTGCGTCTCTTGATGAGAATTCTCTTGAATCTCCTGATGGGATGGTTCTCTTTGCTGACTCTTCTGTGAGATCTCCTCAAACAAGAGGGTCTCCAGAAGTAAATGGGATGGTTCTCTTTGCTGACTCTTCTGTGAGATCTCCTCAAACAAGAGGGTCTCCAGAAGTAAATGGGATGGTTCTCTTTGCTGACTCTTCTGTGAGATCTCCTCAAACAAGAGGGTCTCCTTCTAAGATGTCTCCTCAAACAAGAGGGTCTCCTTCTAAGATGTCTCCTCAAACAAGAGGGTCTCCTTCTAAGATGTCTCCTCAAACAAGAGGGTCTCCTTCTAAGATGTCTCCTCAAACAAGAGGGTCTCCTTCTA
>Ga0214921_10003312_pt1 | contig 24845 bp, 15 predicted proteins | sample LL1505_MetaG_FD_177992 | JGI IMG/M metagenome (GOLD analysis project Ga0214921, IMG submission 177992) | Freshwater microbial communities from Lake Lanier, Atlanta, Georgia, United States - LL-1505 | ecosystem: Environmental > Aquatic > Freshwater > Lake | place: USA: Georgia | collected...
TTACACGGTGGTCCAGCAGTTGGGATTACTTTAGTCCAGCAAAGTGAAATAAAGGCGATTGGCTTTACAGGATCCTATCATGCGGGCATGTCCATTTTCAAAATGGCAATGAACAGATCGGAGCCCATTCCTGTCTATGCTGAAATGGGTAGCATAAATCCGGTTTTTGTTTTTTCAGAGGCTATAGATGTGAATATTGATCGTATAGCAGAGGGATATGTACAAGCTGTAAATCTTGGTGTTGGCCAGTTTTGTACCAATCCGGGTGTTTTAGTTATTCAGGAGAGTGAAAATTCCACTCAGTTTATACAGAAGGTCAGAACCCTTTTTACTCAGACTTCAGGGGGTAGTATGTTAACTGAAGGGATAAAAAAACAGTTCGATACGGCAATAAAAGAAGCACGTAATAATACTGAATTCGAAGTTATAGCTGAAGGTCAGCCATCAGATACTTTTACAGGCGTTACCCCTTTGCTTTTAAGGGTAGATGCTGAGGCCGTGCTAAATTCTGGTCTTCATTTAGAAGAAATATTTGGTCCCACCAGTGTTATTATAGTAGCCAAAAATATGGAGCAAATGATAAGAATCGCAGAAAGTTTTTCGGGACATTTAACAGCTTCAATGTTTGGATTAAATTCAAAAAAAATCGAACATAAAAATTTAATGAATATTTTGGCGCAAAAAGCTGGGAGATTGATAGTTGACGGATTTCCTACTGGGGTTGAAGTTTGTCATTCTATGGTTCATGGTGGCCCATTTCCCTCAACAACTGTTGCAGGTAGTACATCTGTTGGAACATCTGCTATTTATAGGTTTACAAAACCCCTTTGTTTTCAAGGATTTCCAGAGGAATTTTTACCCGATGAGTTGAAAAATGAAAATCCTTTGGGGATTACAAGGAGGATAGACGGAAGATATACAAATTAGTTCGTCATTATTTGTCTTTCTTCTCTTTGTTTTCGGATAAAAATCTCAGTTAATAAATTTTTTTAGGAACTTTCTTATTTCATTTGTAAAAATTTCTGTAAATTGTCTTAAGAGTACAGAAATTCATAAGTCGGCAATAAAAATTTTTCGATTTTCCATGAAGTACTTCAAGGCAATAAAAGGATTATTATATTATGATTTATTATTATTCAAATGATGAAAAACTTTGGAATGATTTCAGATCAGGAAGTAAAGAAGCATTTGAATATTTATTCAGGAAGTATATAAAAGTTTTATACAATTATGGCTTTAAAATTTGTCAAGATGAAACCTTGACTAAAGACGCTATTCAGGAAATTTTTTTAAATCTTTTAACGAAACGTGACAAAATTAGTGCTACGAATGTTATTAAGCTTTACCTTTTTAAATCTCTAAGAATTGAAATTTTTAAAAAACTTAAAGCTGCTAAACGACTAACCGATTTCATTTCGGAGGAGGCAATTTTTGATATTGAGTATACTACAGAAGACAAGATTATTGAAGATGAGATTACGATGATTCGCATCAGGGAATTAAAGCATCTAATTGAAGATTTGCCTAAAAGACAGAAGGAGTGCATTTACCTTAGGTTTTATGAAGGAATGTCTTACCAGGAAATTTCTGAAATTATGGAAATTGAAATTAGTTCAACCTATAAATTATTATATAAAGCCATCCAAAAATTATACGAGAATCTGGCTATGAAAAATGGTAATCTATTTATTTAGTAATTTAAATTATTAATATTTTTTTTAAAAAAAGGGATAATTAGGTCAACTACCTGTATTATATATAAAAACTCTTTTAATCATTTTATAAAAAAAATTGATATGCATAGATTTTACCAGAATTTTGTTTTGTTTTTATTTTTAGCAAGTGGTCATCAATTGATTGGTCAGTCAACCTTGCTAACTCCAGTTACTACCGTGGTGGATAAATCAAAAGCAGGCAACAAGCTTCCTGCCATCATTGATAATTCCGGTAATACCAGAGGAGCTGGTTTTAATAGCGAAAATATATTTGTTGCCACCAGAACGGGGGGGAACATTATTTATTATTGGGAAATTGCCAAACCTGACGCAGATCCAAAAACAATGAATACGACCATAGTGTCGGGGGGAACTTTTCCGGTTTCTGATCTTACCGTCCTTGGTAAACAGGTTTTCATGTGCAATATGGTAAATACAACAGGAGCTGTTTTTAAGCTCTATGAATGGACTACAAAGGAAACTTCGCCCAGAGTTCTTTTGGAGTTTCCTGCCCCTGCACCCAATGTCAGACTTGGAGATGCGATCACTGTTCTTGGAAATCCGGCGACGGAAGCACAATTAATTGTTTCTGGCTGGGGGACTAAGAGTTTCTATATCTGGAAAATGAAAGGGGATGAAATTCCCGATAAAACACCTCAGGTTATTACCCTGGATAGCGTGACAAATGTAAATTTTGCCAGAATTACCAAAGTTCCTCAAAGTGATCAATACCTGGCAAGCGGCCCAACCATGGGAATGGCATTGTTAGATAAGGACTTTAAGGTACTGGAATGGATAAAGCCGGGTGTATATTTCCCAAGTTGGCCTATGTATGCGCAAATTATTTTTTTCAAAGGAAAAAGATTACTTGCTTACCAGCATGTCAAAACGAGTCCTATTGAAAATTTTCAATATGTCATGGACATCAGTGAAGATAGTACCACTCTTGCTGCATTTAAAAATATCGGTAAAAAAAACGCTACAGATCGTATCATCTACTCCGTAAATTTGGGAAATGTTAGCAATGGAAATGCCAGTGTTAGTATGGATTTGTTACCAATAGATGCAGGCCAAATACTTTCTTTTAATTATTCAGCTGGGAATGGTTTCTTATTGCAAAAGTTTGGAGGTATGGCTTCAAGTGTTAATGAAATAGACAACGATGCCTTTAAAATGTTTCCAAATCCCGCCTCCGGCATTGTACAAATTGATGCTAAATACGTCATTAAACAGATTCTTATTTCCGATTTAAATGCCAGAATCATTAAAACAATTCCGATAAATAGCAAAAATGGAACCATAGATGTTAGCAATCTGGAAAATGGCGTAATGTTGTTATCCCTTGAAACACAACAGGGTGTTTTTACTCAGAAATTGCTTATTCAAAAATAAATGCCTTAAAAGCGTATAAGGGTATTGCATGAATCAATCTTTCTTCAATAAATACAAATCGTATACTTCAAAAGATTTCGCTCTGGATGACGATTTCGTAAGATATGTTTGTATTCAAAATCCGGAGGATGTTGTTTTTTGGAAAGAATTTTTGAAGTACCTGCCAGAAAAAGCTCATTCCATCAGAGAAGCAAAACTACTCATTTTGGCTTTACAACCCGATTTGGCTTTGATGCAAACAATTGAAATCGAGGATTTATGGACATCCCTTTCCAAGAATCATGATGACTTAAAATCTTCCGAAAAAAGGGCTGAATATGAAAGTACTAGGTATATAATAAAGAAGACTATTATAGGAATGGTCATTGGTTTTGCCTTTTTTTCAACGGCGGGGTTTTGGGGAAAAATATTAAGGAAAGATGAAATTTATGAATACCATACCGGATTTGACCAAGTGGCTTCCATTATTCTTCCAGATAGCAGTGAGGTGAAACTTAATGCAAATTCATCTATAAAGTTATGGTCTTCTGGATTGTTATTAAAAAAGGAGGAAGTTTTACTTGATGGTGAGGCATATTTTCGTGTAAAGAAAAATGGATCCTCCTCTTTCTTTCCTAAAATGCTTGTTCATACAAATGGAGGCACTGTTGAAGTAAAAGGAACCATTTTTAATGTTTATTCTCGCGGACATAAAACAAAAGTTTATTTAAATGAAGGTAGAGTGAAGCTAACAAACTTACCCGACTTACCAGTTATTTTAATGAATCCGGGAGACTATATTCAGGTTGACAAAGCAGATAAAACTATTTCCAAAATTAAGGTAGCTCCTGAGATTATTGATTCATGGATTCACCAAAAAATTGTCTTTGAGAAAACCCCTTTCTATGAAGTTTTAGATCATATTAAAGAAATTCATGGCGTTGAGTATATTTTGGGAAATAAAACATTAAAAGATAAATTATTTACAGGAGTTCTACCTGCCAATGATCTTAATTTATTGTTGAAAGCGCTTGAAGAAGCATTTGATATTAACATCAGGTATAAGGAAAAAAAGATTTTAATTAGCCTTAAATAACTTCAGGTTGAAATGAAAAAAAAAATTACCATCAGTTTAGTATTTACCTTATTTATAGGGTTTTCTGCTTTAAGCCAAGATATGGTTGACCTTAAAAAGGCATTAAGAGATATTCAAGATAAATATGAAGTGCAATTCATTTACGATGATGCCCTGGTATCCGGACTAAAAGTTGGACCATATAATCAGTGGGATGAAAAACTTGAGGCAAAATTGGAGAAAATACTGAAGCCTGTTAAATTAACTTTCTCAAAAATAAGCAATCAACACTATGTTATAAAAACACTTTCTCTGTCAGAAGAAAAGCCGGAAGTGAGTACAGCAAAAACACCAAGGACCAACTCAATATCCATAAAATCTGTGTTAAATAAAACAACAGGGGTTATAAGAGATGAGAATGATTTACCGGCAGTAGGAGTGACTGTTTTGGTGAAATCGACTGGAATAGGAACGGTTTCAGATATTGATGGAAAATATGAAATAGAAGTACCTGAAAATGGGATACTCGTCTTTTCTTATGTTGGCTATAAGACCGTTGAGATATATGTTACTGGAAAAACTATCATTGACGTAAAACTTGAAATTGAAAGTACCCAGATGGAAGAGATTGTTGTGGTTGCTTATGGAGTCCAAAAGCGTGCACACCTTACAGGTTCGGTGGCGACTTTAAGTAGTAAAGAGATTTCACAAAAACCTGTTGACAATCTTACTACTATGTTGTCTGGCAGGCTTCCGGGGGTCATTACCAGGCAACAAAGTGGAGTACCTGGGGAGAATGCAGCAAAATTTTTTGTCAGAGGCAGGAGTTCCCCCACAGGGTCGGGAGCACCACTTATCATTGTAGATGGGGTTGAAAGGCCATTTGATAATCTGGATCCTAATGAAATAGAAACGATTACAATTTTGAAGGATGCAGCATCTGCAGCTATGTATGGAGTGAGAGCAGCCAATGGTGTGGTCATGGTAACGACTAAATCAGGTAAAAAAAGCGAAAAAATTAATCTAAATTTTACAAGCACTTATAGTATTTCCAGAAATACAGCTTTTCCCGAATATCCAGATGGCCCTGATTATGCGATGTGGCACAATAAAGCGAGGCAGTTAGATGGATTAGCAGTAGACTATTCACCTGCTGACATTGAATTAATTAAAAACGGCGATCCTGCTGGAATTTTGGGGAATACAGCATGGACAAAACTCATTTTCGAACCTTTTGCTCCGCAGTCTTATCAAAATTTAAACATAAATGGAGGGAGCAGTAAACTTAGATTTTTCAACAATGTAGCTCACCTTCGGCAAGAGGGAATTATTAAGGGTGTTTCATTTGATAGAATTAATTTAAGGTCAAATGTTGAGTATGAGGTAAATGCTAATTTTAGCGTTTCCCTTAATATTGCAGGTCGGGTTGAGGAGAAAATGCAGCCTGGAACCTCACCCGGGTCTCAGGATATCACTATTGATAACTATAAAAACGTAATTTTTTATTCCATTTTGGCAAGGCCTACTTCATTGCCAAATCTTCCAGATGGTACTCCATTAGGTTGGGGAAATCCCATAGTAGCCAGAGATAAATCAGGATTTTACAACCAAAAAAGAAAAATTTTTCAATCTACTGCCAGTTTTATCTATAAAATACCTGAGATTAGAGGACTTGTTCTAAAGGCAAACTTGTCTTATGATTATGAAAATAGTGTGTCCAAACAATTTTTGATTCCACAAAGACTTGCTACCTGGGAATATGCTAAAAGGGAATTAGTTTATTTTGACAGATTAATGCCCAAAGACATTTCAAGTAATAAGAATGAGTTATTTCAAGGGTTTAATGATTTTCAGAGAATTACCTCTCAGCTTTCTACAAATTATAACAAAACTTTTGGAAAAAATGTACTTAATGCCCTCGTACTTTTTGAAGAGCAAAGTACAAAAACTTCTACCTTTGGTTTAGGGGGACAGGATTTACCTCTTACCTCACTTCCTGAATTAAATTTTGCCACACAATATATCACAAACAGTGCTTATGGAAGTCGAGGACAGCGTGGTACGAGAGGTATTGTTTCAAGAGTTGGATATGTATTCAATGACAAATATATGGCAGAGTTTACGGGAAGAGCTGACTGGTCTTCGAGATTTGCTAAAGGTGAGAGATTAGGTATTTTTCCTGCTATTTCGATGGGCTGGAATGTTAGTAGAGAAAATTTCTTCAAAAATGTAATGCCAATTATTTCAAGGTTAAAGGTTCGTGGGTCGGTAGGTATTTTAGGTAATGATGATATTGGAGGATTTAGATTTTTGAAAAGATTTAATTTATCAACTCAGCCACAGGTTTTATTTGGAGAAAATCCCTATTTAGATCTTCTAACAGGAGCTGTACCGAGTTATGATATTACCTGGGAGAAAACACTGACTTACAACGGCGGATTTGAAGCAGATTTTGTGGATGGTTTGTTTACCTTTGAATTGGATGCATTTTACAAAGTAACCACCGATATTCTTCAAAGTGTGGCAGGGGTATACCCTCCCTCTGTTGGGGGAAATTTTCCCTCTGTGGTAAATGGGGGTAAAATGGATGCTCGGGGTTTTGAAGCCATTGTTACACATAGAAAACAGGTTAACAATGATTTTAACTATCAGATTTCTGCTAATATTACATTTTCAAGAAACAAATTCTTGGAAACAGACGAAAGTTCTAATGTTCCTCCTTGGCAAAGAAGAACTGGCAAACCTCTTGGATCTGTACTAGGATGGGTTTCAGATGGTCTTTTTCAGAATGCAGAGGAAATAGCAGGGGCTGCGCTAACTTCCTACGAAATAAAACCAGGATTTATCAGATATAAGGATTTAAATGGGGATGGTGTTATTAATTTTGCTGACAGGACGTGGATTGGTAGAAGTCCAATACCTGAAATTATTGCAGGATTTAATCTTAATCTTAATTATAAAAACCTGTTTATAAGTGCTTTATTTCAAGGTGCTGCCCGTTCTGATTTAATGCTTACAGGCGAATACCTGGGAGCTGGCTTTTCAGATGGAACCTTTTTCACACAACCATTTAAATGGGGTGCAAATACTCCTTATTTCATCCTCGAAAATACCTGGCAAAAGGAGGGTGACCAGACAGAATTTCCAAGACTAACGACCATAACACCCTTTAATAATAATTTATCTACTGACTTTTGGAAAAGAGATGCCTCTTATCTTCGATTAAAAACAGTTGAAATATCCTATTCTTTTAAAATCAGGTCTGATAAAAAAGCTGGACAAACAAAAATGAGTATATTTTTAAGTGGGACAAATCTATTTACCCTAAGTAAACTCAAATACATAGATCCAGAGGCTCCCACAGTCAATAATGGATTTTACCCGCAGCAAAAGGTATATAATATTGGTTTAAATCTCTCAATTTAAATATCATGGGAAAGTACATCCTCTTTTTATCGATACTTATTGTGAGCTGTTCTGACACGATAGATTTTGTACCTACTGACAGTTATAATGAATTAGCCGTTTGGGAAAACGAGCAAAGTGTCAATCTATATATTAACTCATTTTACAGGATATTTAATGAATACTTTATTTTTGGAAATAAGCCAATTGGTGGCGATGCAACCATGGCTGACGGGCTTACAGATATTGCAAAGTATTCTTCTAATTCACCAGGAGAAGGTACGGCAAATCTTATCATGACGCAAGATGGTTACACATCGGTTGCAGCAAATCATTTTAGTGTTTGGGCAAATGTTTATGCATGGAACAGGAGGATTCTTGAATTTTTAGAAGACCTGAATAAATATTCCGCTAAATTTCCAGAACCTGTACGATTAAGAATGGAAGCAGAAGTGAGGTTTTTCAGAGCATATATTTATTTTCTTAATTATAGGAGTCATGGACCTTTCATTATAAAAAAATCGCTAAATGATCCCGTTGAAATGCCAGTTAATACTGAAAAAGAATGCTGGGACTTTATTGAAGCCGATTTTGATTTTGCATCAACCCATTTACCTGCATCCTGGGCTATAAATACAGATGATGGCAGAGTGACAAAGTGGGCCGCTCTTTCTATGAAAGCAAGAGCGATGTTATTCGCCGAAAGATGGCAAAAAGCGGCAGATGCAGCAAAAAAAGTTGTTGATGAAGGTGGTTTTGAGCTGGAAGCAAATTTTTCTGATATCTTTTTAAATGATAAAAGAAGAAAAAGCAAAGAACACATTCTAGTGAAAAAATACAAGTACACAAGTGGAATTTTTCATGGTATGGACGAAATGATAGCTCCAAGCGGAGATATACAAGGTAAAGGAGGCAGATTATGTCCAACCCAAGAATTAGTTGATGCCTTTTTTATGGAAAATGGTGCCGATTTTAACCCTTTATCCCCTTTTGATTCTACGATGTATTTGAATAGAGAAAGCCGCTTTTATACTACCATTTTATACAATGGAGCATCATGGAAGGGAAGGAAAATTCAAACTTGGATTGGAGAGAATGCTATTATTGGTAATGGCTTAGATAGATTTCTTCCTTATAATAGTTCACCTTATCCAAATACCACCGTTACGGGTTACTATTTTAGAAAACTAGGGGATGAATCTAATCTTAATTTTGATCTTGCCTATAGGAAAAGTGATCAAGATTGTATTGAAATCCGTTTAGCTGAGGTATATCTCATATTGGCAGAAGCTTATTTGAACTTGAATAGAAAAGTGGAAGCAGAACAATGGATACTCAAAGTCAGAAACAGATCCCTTCAGCAAGATGTCTCAACCCTTAAATCTGACTTAAAAACTGAATTAATCAGGGAAAGGTTGCTCGAGCTGGCATTGGAAGGACATAGATTCTGGGATCTGAGACGTTGGAAACTGGCAGCTAATTTTTTGCATGGAAAAAAATTCCATGGGGCAAGAATTACAAAATTGTCAGATGGAAAACTTAAATATGATCGGGTAGAGGTAGACATTAACCCAAGAATTTATCCGGAAAGATTTAATAGGTTTCCTTATCCAATCAGTGAATTAAATAATAATAGTAAAATTACAACTCAACCTAATGGCTGGTAATAAATATTTATTCGGAATAATGGTAGTTACCATTTTTTGTTTATTTGGATGTCAAAAAGAAAAGATTTTTCCTCAAAGTTCAAATAATACCATTTTGAGTATTTCCCTTGCCTATGCGAAAGATCCATTGAAAATATACGCTCCTGTTTCCAGTGATCTGGTTAAAGGAGAAATACAATTTAAAATCCCTCCATTGCAAGATGCATCCTTTTCTTTAATGCGGGTAAATATCGTAGTTCCTTCTGCGTCTGTTATTACCCCTGCATTTAAAGGGAATACTGACTTATCAAGACCCTATCGTTTTTCTGTTATTGCTGAAAATGGTGATAAAAAGGATTATTTGATAGTTGTTTATAATTAACAAAGCAAACTTGTTTAAACTCTTTAAAATCGTTGAATCATGTTAAATTTATCTTTAAAATTCAAAAAAATAACAACCCTAAGGTATATTTTGGGCTTAAGTTCCCTTTTACTTGCTTTTCAATCATGTAAAAAGGAGGAGCCGGTGGTTGTAGATCCCAATCTTTCTAAATATGTTGTTGAAAAATTAAAAGTTCTGACAACAAAAGGTGAGGATCTAAACGCACAAGTTACCTTTAACAAATTGAGTGAGGCAGAATACACGGTAGATGCCATTGTACCTGATGATGGCAATGATGGTAGAAGATTTAAAATAGAATTCCAATACCCTTCAGGTGTTACACCTTTATCGGTTACACCATCTTTGGCAGATTCCATAGATTTTTCAATTGCTAAAACTTTTACAATCAAATTTACGGAAGCTGCCAGCCGAAAATATACGGTAAATATCATTGAACAAGCTCCACAGGCACCAGTCATTACCGCTTTCACTATCGCTGGTGCTCAGCAGACAGTTATTGAAGAAGATTTAAGGAGAATAAGCGTAAGAGTTCCCCAAGGTACAAATCTCACTAATATTACCCCAAAGATAACTTTAACTCCTTCTACTGCCGTCCTTGTTGACGGGGAAAAGGCTCTTGATTTTACTAATCCAATTTCTATAACTGTGAAAAATGGAGGATCGGTAAAAACTTATTCAGTAAAAGTTGAGGACTATGGGTTTACTAAAGTTACAAAATTAATGGATCGCTCATTGGCCTCATCGATGAGACCAGGTATATTTGCTTCAAAGTCAGAAACTTCAATTGCCTTAGATGCTAAAGGTGATTTTGCTTTTGTATCCTATGGAGATGGGATTAAAAAATATAATCTTAATTTGCCATCAGCGGAACCTACAGACCTTAATGTATCTTATTCAGATGGCAAAAAGGCAAGCTTTAAGGTGTTACAAAATATAGGAACGGTATTATTAGGATGCAATAATCCATGGCAGGGAGGGGAAGTAATTGTTAGTGCCTGGCCAGCAACAGGACCGAATGATGCTCCGATTGAAGTAGCAAGAATTCCAGTTCCCTCAGGTGGAATTATTCAAAATTTCCACGTGAAATCAGAGGGAAATAATATTATTGCATATTTTGTGGATAGAGCTCCTTTGAGAAAAAGTCCTAAAGAAGACCCAGTAATGTACAGTGTTACTATTCCATTGGCATCGGTTTTGGCGGGTCAAAAGGCAACATCTTTTACATCGAGTCAAAAAATGAGTGGATTGGTTTCTTCTGGAGTTGGCGATGGACCAAATATTGAATTAATACCCATTCCAAATTCAAATGAATTCTTTTATAATTCTGGTACTTCTACTCCAACATTATTAACTGGTACTTTTGGAAACCCCGTGTCATTTTCAGGTGCTTTAGTTAATGGATCTTCGGTAGGAATGAAGGTATTTGAATTTAACAGAGGTAAATATATCATGTGGGGAGTTTTTTCCTGGTCAACCAATGCTGCTAATCCAAAAGCCAGTAAATTTGTGCTTTTAGATGTTACAAAGAAGGGTTATCGAAGTAGTATTACTGAGATAAATACTGAATTGGCCAATTCAAAATTCACCCTTTGGAACGGGGTTCAGAAAATGGATATCGGGCTTGGGGGGAATTCTGGAGAATTAGGAGATTTTTACTGCCAGACCGCTTTTGCAGCTGCTTCTGACGGTAAATTCAGATTAGCCTGCTTATCAGCTCAAAATGGTTTTGTTGTATATGAGGTAGAATAAATTTGTTTATCTTTTACACTAAATTTTGCTTATTAGAAAGCATTAATATAGGTTACTAACAAAATATTTGAAGGATCAATAGCATAATATGGCTATTGATCCATAATTTTTTAATTTTAAATAAATCCTTACAAAGTGAATCTTTTCCAAATTTTGACAGGCTTCTTTTTTACTTTTTCTGCATTGACATCAGCATGTAAAAAATCTGATTTCCCCTCTGATAATTTAGAAAAATTTGTCATAGACAGCATTAAAGTCAGCAGTATCAATAACGAAGCATTGTATGTCAACTATAATATTAATGATACTAAAATTGATGCCTTAGTTGAAAATGATGGTATAGCTGGTAAAGTTTTTAATATTAAATTTGTTTTTCCTAAAGGGATAAACCCTTTGAGTATAAATCCGGACATTTCTAAGCCAGTTGATTTTAAAGTTCCAGTTAATTTTGAGATTCAATATACAAAGGCTGTTAAAAAGATTTATACATTTAACTTAAATGAGGAGCCTTTAAATCCTGCTAAATATATTGTAGAAAAAATAGAGGTACTTAATGAAAATAATTCACCTTCAGATATTAACTTAAATCAAGCAGGTAATGATTATATAGGTCTAACCTACAATCAATCTTCAGGGAAAAAATATAAACTTAAAATGACATTTCCTGCAAAGGTAACACCTTTAAGCATATCACCTGACCCAGCATCCATTACTGATTATAGTAAAGAAGTAATCTTTACCATAAAATTTGATGATCAGGTGCTTAAAACTTACTCGGTCAAAATTGGGAATTACAATACGAGTGATTTTAACCGAAAAATAATTAGAGGAGTATGGGTAAGTGATGTTGGCAGTGATGTTTTTACATCAAAAGCTAACATCACAGAATGTATTAATATATGCAAGGAAATAGGGATTAACACCATTTTTGTAGTGACATATAATGATGCAAAAACTAAATACAAAAGTCAGGTAATGAAAGATTATATGGGTGTAGAGATTGACCCCAAATATGCTGGAAGAGATCCATTGGCTGAAATGATTGAAGCGGCAAAACCACATGGAATCAAAATTGTAGCATGGTTTGAATATGGATTTGCCTCAGTTTATGGTGATAATTCGGGTGGAGCATTAATTTCAAAATATCCAACCTGGGCTTCAAGGGATGTTGCAGGTAATATCACAGAAAAAAATAAATTTTACTGGTTAGATGCTTTTAATCCTGAAGTACAACAGTTTATAAAGAAGTTAATGGTAGAAGTTGTTCAGAAATATCCTGATCTTTCAGGGGTCCAGGGTGATGACAGACTGCCAGCTCTCGCATCCAATGGTGGTTATAATGCTTCTGTGACCTCCTTATATAAAGCTGAAACAGGACGTACAGCGCCTGCAAATTATCTTGATTCACACTGGCTGCAATGGCGTGCCGACAAGTTATCTGATTTTGGAGAATATATTTTTAAACATATAAAATCAATAAAGGGAAATCAAATGGTATCATGGTCACCCTCTCCTTACAGCTGGTCTTTACAAAATTATCTGCAAGATTGGCCTGCTTGGTTGAGAAGAGGTATTGTAGATCATATTCACCCACAGTTATATCGTTATAATTTCAATGATTACAAGGCCACTTTTGATCAGGCGATGGCAACTATGGCACCATTTAATTTCAAAGAAATAATATTTAGTCCTGGTATTTTAGTTGGAATAGGAAGTGGAGATAGTATAACTCCTGAAATTCTGGATCAGAAACTAGCGTATAACAGGCAAAAAGGAATAGAAGGAGAAACATACTTTTATTATGAACGGATCAGAAAAAATAAAGGATTTCAGGAAGTAATTAAAAAGTACAATAAATAGTTGATTTTTGTTTGTTGCTAAAAAGGTAATTCAATGCTGGACTCCAAAGATATGCTACTTATTCATGCAACCATATGAGGATACCTTCGCTCCAGTCTCTCGGGATTATCAGGATTTTTTTGAGGTTTGGACTACTATTACAGATAACTAACTAAACAATTGTGATAAAATGTAATATGTAATATTTACTTAGTAATTCTTTTTCCTGATTTCTTCTAGTAGCCTTTGTAAAGCAAGATTTTCCTGCTGCAATGCAACATTGTTCTCTTGTTCCTTTATAAGTAACTTTTCATTTTCATCTAATAAACTCTCGTTTTTAATAAGTTGTAGCTCTTTTTCTTTTAATTCAGTATTTTTTTCTTTCAGTTTAGTATCTTTTTCTTTCAGTTCAGTTTCTTTTTCTCCCATGATGGCGTCAAGCTGAGCAATCATCATTTCTCTTTTTGATACTTCATTTTCCAACTTTCTGGTTTGTCTTTCAAAGGTGCGGTCTAATTCATCTTCCACATCCATCATGTCTCGAATATGATCATTTACAACAGCTCTTCCCAATCTGTCCACCATTTTTTTGACCAAAGAGTTATCGAAATCACCCTGAAAAAATAGCTGGTGTTTATCGGAATTGGATTGATATTCTGGACTAAAAATTTGTAAAACACTTTCTAATTTGGATCTCACTTGCAACCCTAGTCTTTTGACCTGGATAATGTAAGCATCGTGGGTAAGTAATTCTATAAAATCATCCTTAATATTCAATACTTCTTTGGTAACAACGTCTGTGTATTCTCTATTGATTTTTACTACGGCAGAAGGAATATTATCTAAAGAAAATCCCAGAATAAAAATGGTGACGATGGGTAAAGGTTTTTTGTAATTTTCACCCATTTGATTAATCAAATCATCCTCCTTTCGGTAATTGTCACTTAAATACCGCCTAAAACGCATGACATCAAAGGCTTTTTTTGCTTTTTGCAACTCTATGAGTACTTTCTGCTTACTACCATCTTTTTTATGTATAATCGCTTTAAAATCAAATCTTATAATAAAAATCCCGTTCCAGGTTTCATTGGTAGCTTCCTGAGGTTTAAGTTCAAGGCTTTGTATTTCCTCCTCCAAGATAACAGATAAGAATTCCCTCGTGATTTCAATATCTTCTAAGAGATATTTAAAAATTACATCATAAATAGGATTTGCAATGATCATAAATAATATTTTATTTAGTTCTTCGGCAATGTAAAACTTATTTGATTATTTAATGAAAATATCTTTGGACAGAAAATCTAAATAACTAATTGTTAAAAATAAAAAAAGCCCTTTTTCAACTTGTGAAAAAGGACTTTAAAATTAATATTTACAATTTATTAATACATAAATGGTTTGCCGTTAGCAAGTACTTCCTGCGTCTTTTCATCGAAAGTTACCCGAGCACCAGTCCTGTAAGCAGCTGTTGACATAATTGTTGCAATAGAATGCTGATAACCAGCTTCAATCGGAGCATTAGGCTGCTTTCTGGAACGAACACATTCCATCCAGTTTTTTATGTGATTAAAAGTAAGGGAGTCGCCACCTGTGTTGGCACCTGTTTCTACTTTATCACCATCAAGTTTAAAGCTTTGGAGCAAATTAGCACTCATTCCCATTGCTTTAGCTTCTCTTTCCCCTAATCCACCCTCGGGCGTAATTTCATTAGTATCTAGATTAATCATACCACCATTAGAGTAATATAATTCTTTGGTTCCACCTGCACCATTGGAGAAACGGCTGGTGAATTGCACCTGGAAACCTGATTTAGGATCATCTGCAGGGCCATAATCAAAAACAACGGTCAAGGTGTCGGCATTGGTACGTCCGTCTTTCCACTGATAGATACCACCGTTTGCAACGGCACTTCTTGGGTGAGCTAATCCACTAAACCAGTGAACAGTGTCTATTTGGTGACTCATCCACTGACCTGGGATACCTGAAGAGTATGGCCAGAATAAGCGATATTCAAGATATTTTCTTGGATCGAAGGCTTCAAAGGGTCTGTTTAACAAATAACGTTTCCAATCGATATCTTCCTCTTTAAGTTGAGATACCAGTTCAGGTCTTCTCCAGCGACCGGGTTGATTGACGTTCCACATTAACTCAACCATGACAATAGGGCCGAATTTACCGCTTTTGATAAAATCGGCAGCTGCATGGTAATTTTGGCCACTTCTTCTTTGAGAACCTATTTGTACAATTTTACCAGATTCTTTTACTGCTTTAAGAACAGCCCTGTTGTCAGCCATGGTTTCAGCTAAAGGTTTTTCAGCATAAATATCACAACCTGCCTTTACTGCTTCGATGGTATGCAAGGCATGCTGAAAATCGGCAGTACTCATAAAAACGGCATCTACATTTTTAGAAGCGTATAGCTCGTCATTATTGCGATACATGGTAATATTGGTACCCAACGCTTTATCTATAAATGCTTTTCCATCTTCCCTACGTTTTTTCCAGATATCAGAAACACCGACCATTTCAAAATTCATGGGTCCCATTAATTCTTTAAATGGGGGAACATGTGAACTTCTAAATCGGTCTGAAAATCCCACACAGGCTACTCTAACTCTGTCATTAGCACCAATAATTCGTGCATAGCTTGATGCAGAGAAGCCAATGGCAGCACCAGCTAAGACAGATTTTTTAATGAAATCTCTTCTGTTTGTTTTCATTGCTATTGATTTAAACTGATTAGTTTATTTTTCTGATTTTAATGTTTTTGAAAGATACATTATCTCCATGGTCCTGTATCAGGATATGTCCTGCATCCGCAGAACCAAAACCAGGATATTTAACATATTTGCTTCGTGCTACTAAGGCATTATAAATAGGTGATTTCCTTTCATATTCGACAACCTTATAGCCATTTAGCCAATGTTGTACTTTATTATCTGGATAAACGATGACTCTGCCTGTATTCCAGTCTCCAATTTTCTTCTGGAACCTAGGCTCAACTTTAATGGAAGGAATAAGATCATATAGGCTTGCCAAAGTCCTGTTTCCAACAACTCCTTCTTTTGCATCAGGATGTTTAGCATCGTCCAGAATCTGAAATTCAAGACCAACGCCAGATTTTCCATTGGAATCATAGCTTTCATCGACAAAATACTTAATGCCCGAGTTAGCTCCTTCAGTTAATTTAAAATCAAAAACTAATTCAAATGCACTGTATTTTTCTTTGGTTACTATATCATTTCCCGTTTCGGAACCGTCGGAACCACCCACCGTTAAGATTCCGTCCTGTGTTTTCCACCTTACAGAAGGTGTTTTATCAGAGTGGACATTTCTCCAACCCGTCAAATCGGTGCCATTGAAAAGGGAAACAAATCCCTGGAATTTTTCCTGCTCAGACAATTGATTTGTTAGTAAATTAACCACGGGGGTTTGATCAGGAGGTGTTGCTTTGATATTTTTCGTATTAATTTTGATGTTTCTCCAACGTATTTCTTTACCTGGGACAGCGTCCTTGCCAATGGCATGCACTTGTAAAGCAATAAAACCTGAAAGGGTCATATCATCAATCAGAGCAGAAATTGGTATGCCATTTACCCAGGTACGGATAACGGGGCCGATGGCTTCAATTCTATATTTATTCCAGGCTTCTTTTTTGAATGCAGTTTTTGACAAAGGATTAATATTAGGAATATATAACCAATCCCGCCTAGCCTCGTCATAAATACCGCCAGACCATGCTCTGTCAGAAGGATCAATTTCCATTTGATAACCATGTACCCTGCCATTTTTTACTTCTGGTAAAGAAAGGCTTCTGAACTGAACCCCTGAATTCATTGAATTATCTACTTTCAGTTCCACTTCAAGGATAAAATCGCCATAATCTTTTATTGTAGCAAGAAATGAGTTAGGGGTATTTGGCACGGTAGTTCCTACGATAGCACCATCTTCCACCCGGTATTTGGCTTCTCCATTAAGTTGTTTAAAGCCGGAAAGGTCTTTTCCGTTGAACAATAGTTCCCAACCATCTTTTTTCTCCTGACTTGTCAGTATGTTATGCTGCGCCTGTAAATTTATCTGTGAGACAGATACGAGGAGCAGACAAAGGAATTTTCCAAAATGTAAGTTCATTTGATATTTATGTTAAAATGTTAAAAAGGGTTAAATATCTTGAATCAGGATGTTCCTGAATTGAATTGCCATTTCATTTTTAGGATGCAATTGAAGACCTATCTGTCCTTCATTAGGAATGGTATCAGATAAATACTGAAGGACTTCGATGCCATTGAGCCAAACGGTAAAATTTTTACCTTCGCACTTTATCCGCATAGTATTCCAATCATTGGGTTTAAGAATGTCAGGAATATTCGCAGCGGTCACGGGATAACCCTTGCCTGGCATGTAGGGAGAACCTGTTTTATCCATTTTGAGGGAACCCGAAATACCTATTTGAATTTGATTAGCTTCAGATTTTAAAAACACACCAGAATCCACTACACCATCGCCCATTTTAAAATCAGTTTGAAAAATAAAATCTGTAAAAATTCTTTCAGTCCAAAGGATACTCCCCTTTCTTTCTGGGCTACTTTTAACGTCTAAAATACCGTCCACCACTTGCCAGCTATCTTTTTCCGCTGAGGCAATCCACCCTTTTAAATTTTTGCCATTAAAAAGCTTCTTAAAAGAGGGTTCATTTTTTTGAGCTTCAGCATCTAAAAAAAGGAAAGTCAAAAATAAAGAAATTAGTAAGGAGGAAAATTTCATGTAAAAAGACTTATTAGAAAAAAAATAGGGGTGACTTAAAAGCCACCCCTAATATAAGAAATATTTTAATATCCTGGGTTCTGTGGGAATGCGGATGCATTTCCTGTAACCCGGTCAATTTGAACTTGAGGGATAGGCCTCAAAACATGAAAAGGTTTAATATTGGGTGCTCCCTGAGGATTATATTTTTGGACTCTTTCCACCAGAATGCCCCAGCGTTTTAAGTCAAACCAGCGCATTTGCTCACCAATTAATTCTCTTTCTCTCTCTTCAATGATGAATTCAAGATTTAACTGTGCTGCGGTAATTTCCATGGCAGCTTGTTTGCCAGGAAACGCTGCTCTTCTACGCAATACATTAATGGTTGCGGTTGCCGCATCTTTACTTCCCGAAAGTAACTGAGCTTCTGCCAGCATCAAATAGGTGTCAGCCAGACGGAAGGCAATATAATCGCGGCCTCCTTCAAACTGCGTTCTGTCAATTCTACCGCCATCTATATGTTTGGATACTGACGGGAATAGACGTTCATCATATCTGGAAGGAACTAAAACCTGGTATTTTTTTGTGGCCCTTTCTGCAATAGGCATCTCATATCCTGGTAAAAATATGCAGGTATCACCGGCTGCAAAAGTCACTTTAGTTTTCGAACCATCAAAACTGGTGTTATAAGTTCCTGGTTTGTTTGATAAATAAAGATCTTTGAAAGTTTTTTTATAACGACTATCATTTTCTTTGTCCTTGAAAACAACATCTATGGTATATGTAGTCGGCCTGTATCGTTTGAAAGGTCTTCCGTTAGCAACATCACGTTGCATACCTGGCTGAATATCATATTCCATAAGGAAGAATACGTGAGCGTTATTTCCACCTCCATTGGTTAGTGGGTCACGGGTATATTGAACTGACCAGATAACTTCATCATTAATTTCATTTCCTTGCTGATGTACCAAACCAAAATCGGGTAATAATTTAATACCGTAGTTATTGATAACATTTTGAAACAAAGGAATAGCTTTAGCTAAATCATCAGAGGCTTTTGCCTCTGATGTACTCTTAGTCAAATATACTTTTCCTAACAAATGCTCCGCTGCGGGACGTGTAGCCTTGCCATATAAGGTAGCTTTCGCTTTTGCCTCCAGATCAGGAATCGCCTCAGTCAAATCTTTAATAATGGCAGCATACTGGGCTTGAACAGTAGAACGGGTTACCTCTTTGGTTGGAGCTACTGTTTCTTTAAGGCGCAAATCAACACCACCAAATAACTGGGTTAAAATGAAATAATTATGAGCACGGATAAATTTGGCTTCAGCCACTCTTTGCTTTAAGGTGGCTTCAGGCATACCCTTAACATTTACACTTCGGTCAATTACGGCATTACAAGTGTTTATGCCTCGGTAGAATTCATTCCAAACATCTAGTACGTGACCGTTTCTTGAATCAAACTGGCTATCATAGAAATTCATGAATTTCCAACTTCCGTCGGCACCATTAGTATGGGTATCCGTTCCAAAAACGGTAAAATTATTGCCTGCCTCTGTTCCATACCATATTCTAACGGATGAATAAGCGGCATTTACCCCATCATTTATTCCTGCTGGAGTATTTAGATAATCGTTGCCTATGGCTGATATAACATCTTCTTGGAGTAAATCACCGCAGGAAGTTGTTGACAGCAGGAAAATAAGAAAAATTCCTGCTGAATATTTATTTTTCTTTTGCATTGTTTTCATATAATATTCATTAAAAATTTAAGATTAGAATTTGGCGTTAAGACCAATAGTTATGGTACGAATGGCAGGACTTACGGATCCCGATACTTCACCACCGCCAACGCCTTGCTCTCCATCTGCCCATGTTTCTGGATCGACACCTTGATATTTGGTGATATATTGCGAGAAGATTAAGGGTTGCTGTATGCTGGAGAAGAAACGCAGACTTTCCATTTTCAATTTAGCAACGACCGATTTTGGCAGATTATAACCAATATTAATATTTCTAACTTTTACAAATGAACCATCAAAATAAGCTAAGGAATTATCATACTTCGGAAACTCCTGGGTAACCACAGGTTGTGGGAAAGCATTGGTTGGATTGCTTGGTGTCCAATAATCAACAGCAATATTATTATATCGTCCAGCAAGTTTATTTTGATCTAAATGATAACGGCTACGAATCATTTGACCAATCCTCGCGAAAATGAAGAAGGAGAAATCAATTCCTTTGTAGGAAAAGCGATTTGTCAATCCAGCGGCAAAATTGGGAACGGCAGATCCTAAAATCTGACGATCGTCGGCATTGATTTTACCATCTTTGTTAAAATCTTCTACCTTTATTTGTCCCACTTTATCCCCGAAAATTTTTGCCTGATCAGCTTCATTTGTTTGCCAGATTCCTAATTTTTTGTAATCAAAAAATACCGTTAGAGGTTGACCGATGAATCGACCTGCAGCGATGTCATCAACCTTACCATTAGCTAATTCTAAGATAGCTTCTTTATTTTTATTAAAAACAAGATCCGTTTCCCAGGTAAATCCTCCCTTGTCAATATTTACAGTAGAGAGCGTTAATTCAACTCCTTTGTTTTGGGTTGATCCAATGTTTGTTGTAAATCCACCAAATCCGGTTGACGTTGGTAGGGGTTGAGGAGCTAATAAATCTGTCGTTACTGTATTATAGTATTCTGCAGAACCGCTTATTCTTCCTGCAAATAAACTGAAATCAAGTCCTAAATTTGATGTTGTTGAAGTCTCCCAGCGTAAATCTGGATTACCAATGGTGTTTGGCCTGTAACCAAAACCTGCTGTATTGTCATACGCATAAGACGTTCTTCCCAATAAAGCCTGGGTTTGATAAGGATTAATAGCTTGGTTACCAATAGCTCCATAACTAGCTCTAAGTTTTAAAGTTTCAACGAAACTTAGTTCTTCCATAAAAGATTCTCTGGCAATATTCCATCCTACAGCAACTGAAGGGAAAATACCAAATCTGTTATTTGTACCAAATCGAGAAGAACCGTCTGCACGAACAGTAGCAGTCAATAAGTATTTTTCTCTAAAATCGTAATTAATCCTACCCATATAAGATAGTAATGCCCATTCTGAGAGATTAGTGGATGCTCCGGTAATTAAACTGGCAGATCCCAACGAATGATATAACTGGGTTTCAGCAGGAATACCTGAAACACTTATTCCTGAGGTCTCTAAACGGTCTTTCTGAAAAGATTGTAAAGCAGTAAAATTAAAATTATGAGAACTTCCAAATTTTTTATCGTAAGTAAGTATATTCTCCACGGTGTAATTTAATGTGAAACGGTCTTCCACTGCACCTGTTGCTACACCACCTCTTTGACTGTTTGTAAAAGCTCCTGTAAAACGCCCCGTTCTGGTTACGGTGAAGTCAGGACCAAAGTTTACTCTGTATTTAAGACCTTTGGCAATTTGCCATTCTCCGTAAATACTGTTAAAAATACGAAACCTATTTCCCAAATCCATTTGTGCTCCTTCTACTATTTCTGCAAAAGGATTTGTCCTAAGTCCATCTGAAGTTGGTAAGAAAATAAGATTTCCCGCATCATCGTAAGGTTTACCTAATGGATTTTCGGCCAATGCTCCTCCGAGTGGATTGAAATTTTCCCCATTTCTGGCACTGTTTACAAAGAGGGTTGATAATCCCAGCTTTAAACTTTTATTAATCTGGTGATCTAAATTAACCCTAAAAGTATATCGGGTGAAATCTTGTTTTTTAACAACGCCTATGTCCTGAAAGAAATTGCCAGTAATATTAAAGGTCGTTTTTTCAGAACCACCTGAAACACCCAATTGATGGGATTGAATCATACCATCTTGTAACATTCCATTTACATAGTCCGTACTCCTTCCCAATTTAATGCTTTCCATTTCAACCGGTTCAAAAATCTTTGCATCATCTGCTTCAGTAGCCTGTCCTAGTGGATATTGTCCAATAGCTCTTCTTGATTCCCTTTTGTATTCTGCAAATGCAGGTCCGTCGAATACTTTAATATTCCCTAAACTCTGATTCATACCTACGTAAGTGTCAAACGAAACTACTGTTTTACCAGCTGCACCTCTCCTTGTGGATACAATTACTACACCATTTGCTCCTCTGGCACCATAAATTGCGGTTGCAGAGGCATCTTTAAGAATTTCCATTGAAAGAATATCCTGTGGATTGATATCATCAATACCGTCAGATAATGGAATTCCATCTACAACATAGAGTGGATTGTTCGTTGCATTGAAAGATCTTCTTCCTCTGATACGAATTTGTGGACCAGAACCAGGTTTACTACCTGCTTGTACCACGTCAACACCAGCCGCCCTACCTTGTAGTGCCTGACGGGCATTGGTTACAGGAAGAGCCATTATGTCTTCTGCATTGACTGAAGAAATGGCACCAGCAAGTTGACTTTTCTTCTGTGTACCGTAGCCAACGACTACGACTTCGGAAAGATTTTGAACATCTTCATCGAGTGTTACATTAACAACTGTTTGTGAACCAGTTGCAATCTCCTGGGAAATAAATCCCACATAACTAAAAACGAGGATATCATTCCCACTCCCAATGGTAATAGAATAATTTCCATTTTCATCAGTAACAGTGCCAACAGTTGTGCCTTTTATACTGACAGTTACTCCAATTAAACCCTCTTTATTTGCATCAGTAACCGTCCCTTTTATAGACCTTGATTGTGCAACTAAAAACTGTAAAGGAAGTAATACCAGTAAAAAACCTAATAAAAGATAGTGTTTTTTCATAATTGTACATTTTAATTTGCTACAAAGTAGTTTATTTAATATTAATTATTGATTTAAATGCATAATAAATTTACGAAAACGTTTGCGTTTAAAAAAAAATCTTCTTTGAATAATAATCCAATTTATAAACTTATCTTTTGGTTTGTATTTTATTAATCGTTCTATAACTAACCTTTTGTATGACATCTCCTTCTTTTTTACATGAAAATTTTTTGTTACAAACAAAAACAGCGGCTGTTCTTTTTCATGAATATGCTAAATTAATGCCTATAATTGATTATCATAATCACCTGCCTCCTCAGCAAATTGCTGAAAATCAATCTTTTGATAATATTTCAAAAATCTGGTTATACGGCGACCATTATAAATGGCGTGCTATGCGGATTAACGGCGCAGATGAATCCTATTGCACGGGTGATAAAAGTGATTTCGAAAAATTTGAAAAGTGGGCAGAAACTGTTCCATATACTTGGAGAAATCCACTGTTCCATTGGACAGCTATGGAAATGAAAAGATATTTTGGCGTTGATACCTTATTAAATAAGGTTAATGCAGCAGCTATCTATGCTCATTGTAATGAGCTGCTTCAAACGTCTGAATATAAAGTACGTCCCCTCCTTACTAAGATGAATGTCAGGGCGGTCTGCACCACCGACGACCCCTTAGATTCTCTCGAATTTCATCAGGCTATGAAAAATGAGGGAGAGGGATCTTTAAAAATGTTGCCTGCTTTCAGACCTGACAAGTTTATTCTTATAAAAAATGCAAATTTTGCCTCTTTTGTCAGAAAACTTGCTGATTTAACTTCTATTTCCATTTTAAATTACGGTGATCTTGTACAAGCTTTGTCTCAAAGGGCCGATTTTTTCGCTTCTCTCGGTTGCCAGCTCTCAGATCATGGATTGGAATATATTTGTGCTGAAAATTATACAGCCTCGGAGGTAGAGCGCATTTTTAAAAAGGCCTTGCAAGGGGAATCAATTTCTCAGGAAGAGTCGCATATTTATATGTCTTCGATTCTTTTTGATTTGGGTTGCCTCTATCATAAACTGGGCTGGATCCAACAATTCCATATCGGTGCCATGCGAAATAATAACCTGAGAGCTCTAAGAAATTTAGGCCCCGATACCGGTTGGGATTCCATTGGTGACTGGTCACAGGCAAGTAATTTGTCAAAATTTTTAGCGCGCCTAGATGAAGAAGACCAATTGACAAAAACCATTATCTATAATTTGAATCCAGCTGATAATGCAGTGATGGCCTCAATGATAGGTAATTTTAACGATGGTAGTGTGGCTGGAAAAATACAATATGGGTCAGGCTGGTGGTTTTTAGACCAAAAAGATGGCATGGAGCAACAGATGAATACCTTATCAAACATGGGTCTTCTGAGTAAATTTGTAGGAATGCTAACTGATTCCAGAAGTTTTCTTTCTTTCCCCAGACATGAATATTTTAGGAGAATATTATGTAATATCTTTGGAAATGAAATTGAAAATGGGGAACTCCCCACAGATATTCCCTGGGCTGGCAAAATTATTCAAGATATTTGTTACCACAATATCCGTGAGTATTTAGGCTGGGAAAAATAATTTGAACTATTAAAACAATTTATGATGAATCATTTAAATGCTTTTGTTCTTTTTGCTTCTTTCATTTCACCTTTTATGGTGACTGGTCAAATTAATGGGGTAACATTTAACACGCTACCCAATATGGATATTGAAGTAAAAATAAATGACCAACTATTTACACAATATTATATTTCTAAAAATGAAGAGGTTAAAAAACCTGTTCTTTATCCATTGATAACTGCTGACGGGCAGTTGCTCACTCGGGGATATCCTGTTGCACCAAGAGCTGGGGAACGAATAGATCATCCTCATCATGTTGGCCTTTGGTTAAACTATGGCAAAGTAAATGGCATAGATTATTGGAATAATTCAAGAGAGATTTTAATAACTGGTGATCCAAAAAATTTTGGTCTGGTAAAACATCAAGAGGTTACAAAGATGAAACCTGGCAAAGAAAAGGGCGAACTTGCTATACGTGCCGGCTGGTTTGAAGCCGATGGGAAAGGGAAAGAAGTACTGCAGGAAAATA